>JGI25133J35611_10000094_pt1 | contig 46041 bp, 48 predicted proteins | sample ETNvirenome_6_85_FD_35611 | JGI IMG/M metagenome (IMG submission 35611) | reverse complement strand
CCTAATTGCACGTTCACGAAATTCTGATGTATAGCGATTTGATTTTTTCATAGTTCCAGTTTCTCAAGTTATTGAGTCTCTGGCAAACACGGGGCGATTCACTATTTTATATTTTTCTCTTTTCTTTACATCTTTTTGGTTCCTTCTGCTTCTGCTTCTGATACTTGGAGAGGATTAGTTATAGAGCCTGAAAATAGATGCACTCCATATAACAAATCTGAACAATATCCTTATCCTCAAAGCATTGAAGATGTGGTTGTTGCTAGTATGGGGGGGGGAGTTTATAGCCCATATTCAGGACAATATTTTGTATCTGATAAAGAGACTGATATAGAGCATATTGTAGCTGCATCAGAAGGTCATGATAGTGGTTTATGTTCAAAGCCAACAAAAATTAAAGTGCAATTTGCAACAGACATACTAAACCTAACCCTTGCAACACCAGAAGTGAACAGGTGTGGCTTACAAGGTAAGTGTGGTTTTGATGCCGCAGAGTGGTTACCAAAAAGGAACAAGTGTTGGTTTGCCAATAGGGTTTTAGCTATTAAAAGTAAATATACTTTGAGTGTAGATTCAGCTGAAGCAAAGGTTTTGGAGTCTATATTGATTAATTGCGAAAGTACTGACATGGTATTTTATCCAAAAGAGGATGTATCTTTGGGTAAAGCTGAAGCAATAAACTCTTCTAACGCACTAAAGCTATATGATGATAATAACAATGGCCGTATTACTTGCTCTGAGGCTCGTAAGCATGGAATTTCACCAGTAAGGCAAGATCACCCAGCTTATATCTTTATGAATGATCGTGATAATGATGGGATCGTTTGTGATTAGCAATTCACTAAAATGTAATTTCTTTATGGAGGTTGCGGTAAATATAGACACGGATTATAATCCTCATTTGTGGGCGAGCCTAATACTGTTTGAAGTGAAATCTCCGAGGATATAATGAAAAAAGCTGTAATAACCATAGATAAGATTCTATATCAAATTCTAGCGGATGATCAGTTTGATAATTTTCGAGTAATTCAACTACGAGATTTGTATATCACTTTATCAACTAAAAGAAAGAGTAGTGAAGATACCTATCAGTATTTATATAGACAAATAAATAAATTAATAAAAAATAAAATAATAGAAAAAAATAGTAAAGGGAAAAGAGTTTTCTACAGTAAAACTAAGCGTTTTTCTGAAACAGATTTTACTATTAGTAAGGATAAAGTTCATATTCATGATTTTACTACTGATGACTCAATATCGATCTTACAAGCTCGCTTGAACAAGTTTGAAAATGACTTGTTATCAAACATTGGTGAGTCAGAAGAATATAAAAAACTCTATACATCCTTACCTCAGCTTCAGGGTTATCTTGAACCGAAATATTTATTTACAATGAAAAATCATTTAAAAATTTTAGGTAAAATAAAAGCTGTTAAATCAGTTATTCTTCATACACAAAGTTGTTCAAATGTAGGTAGTGAGCTTAGTTAGATAGGCTATCTTACCCGAATAAGTCTTAATTTTAACTGCTAGATTCGATTTATAGCATTCAATCGAATCTTACAGCTTCACATGTACCAATTATAACTAAATCATTGATGCACCATTACGATTTTCGAAGTTTTTGTGGAAACCAAAGTAAGCTAATTTTTTCTTAGTAAAACTAGGGATTAAGTCTGCTTTAAGAGCAAGCTAAAACTCATAAAGTCAATGAAAGGAAGTGATCTTTCACTATACCATTTCACTCATAGTAATTTCGATGTATTGATTTACTTATCCTTTAGGCTATCAAAAGTCTCTTTGATTTTCGGGATCATTTCTTTATCACTAAACATCCCGGAACTTTTAATGATTATGGTTTTCTCTGATTCTAATAGCTCTCTTATTTCAGCTTCAACCTTATCCATTACAGGCTTTAATATAATTAAGTCTCTTTCCACTCTGCTTCTAATATCCGCGATAGTAGCAAAACCCTCATGCACTTTAGGAAATAACACATTGACTTTGAAGCTTATTTCCTCTTTAGTTCCTTTTATTAAGGAATAATCACCATGCATAAAACGTTCGCTCGAATCTAGTAAATATTTTAAAACTTCACCAATCAGCAGATCTTGAGTTGCATAATGTTCAGGATAATACTTCTGATGCAATTTTTCTGGCAACGTCCCACTCACTAATGAGCGACTACAACGTCGAGTAATGTACATAGTAAAAACGTTTACGCTGAAGGGATGGATTATATTATTGAGTAGTAGCTTATTTGTGACTTCCTTAAGAGTAAGTTCCATTATTTTACTGTTCAAATAATCAAAAAGCTTTTTGTCCATAAACAATGAAACATTGGACATAAGTTGGAATAACTCACTAAATTCATCATTCTTAAGAGACTTGAGGAACTCTATATCGTAGCCGTATAAGTCAAATCTCCCAAAATTAGTTCTTTTTTCTGGACCAATAGACTTTATTCGTTTTTGTAAGTGCTTTATATCTATATCAGATTGTTCAGTAAAGCCATATGCCTCTAATATCCTTGTAAAATCTTCGTTGAAAGCACCTCTGTCAATAACTTGTATTACATCGAAAAAGTTCTGGAGTATATTTGGTTTACATTGAATACGATAAGATAAATCTACTTGGTCACATACTTCGACTGTTGTTAGCTTTAATAAGGATTCAATTTTTTCATATGGCTCTTCGCCAACGTAACCTTCAAATGACGTATATTCATCAACAATACCCTTTATGTAATCTTTAACTTTACCCTCTTTAATATCGCTTAATACCTCATTACTAAACTGCTTGGTTAGGGTGATTGCAGGTTCAGTAAGTGATTTCGATACGTAAAAAAGATATTTGACCTTATTTCCGCTAAAAAGACTTGCATCGATAGTTAGATGCAAGAGAAACTTTATTAACTCTTTCAAAAGAGCCGGTCTAGTTATGTTAGATTTGTATTTCTTACACTGAACAACAGCAACAACTTCATTATTAGAGTAAATAACGCAGTCTCTACCTCTTTCTCCTACACCTTGCATGAGGGATATGCTGTCATATCCACTATGCTCATTATGAGCTATTTCTTCTTTAATTAATTGGTAGGTAAGTATTTCAAAGTCTCTATCGCTTAGCTCGCACAGTGGCAAATCTCGGCTGCTTGCATTAGTTGCATGTGGTCGATATCTTGATTCAATTTCATTATCAATTTGTTCATCACTAACGGTGTTATACATTTGAATTCTCTTTGTTATGTAAGTTTACTAACAGCGATTAGAAGTATTGAGCAATGGTGAACCTTGCACATATTGCAGGCTTAGGTCTTTGAGTGCTGACCATGAAGCTCCTTATCATAGAGTACCATATAGAGGCAGATTTCAAAGATGAGGCTGTAGTAATGGATTAAAACTGGTCGCTAGTTTGTAGGTGAACGGAATGCTTTGTCATATCTGTAGTTATCCAGGAACTTACAGTCTGTGAGAGTTCGTAACTAGTTTTTATCCTAAATAGTGTTAGAGCGACCGTCCGCTTATGGTTGCCTGTCAGATGAAGTCCAAATCTATTCATCTATCAGATATGTGCTATCTCAGCTTACTTATTTTTTGTTTTTATTGGCCAGCAAAGTCGTTAGTAAGCTGCGCAAGTAAATTAATTAGCTCCATTTGTTCTTCTCTAGGAGCATTCTGTAAACTTTCTATTATTTTTTTTATTGGCGATGTTTCTGTATTAACTTTACGCATCTTTTCTAATACTTTTTTCATTCTATTTAGTTTGCATATTTTAATTGTATCGCAACCTTTACCGTCATCATCTAATGCTTCATAAATCGCTCCATCATGAATCTTAATGCATTCATTATAATCATCAAAATGAGCATGAATAATCATAATATTACGACCACTTCTAGGGTACTGTTTAATAGGTTTATGTAAGACATTCTTAGTGCTTTTTGATGTATTACAACCAGGGCATGAGAGGGCTAAGTTTTTGGGGGTAAAGGTAAATCGGCTATATTTTGATTTAGGTACTATGTGGTCGATATCAACATTTTTAATGTCATGACCAAGTTCCCATTTGCAATAACAACATTTGTTATTTTGTTTTATTCTTAAGTCATTAATTAAGTTATGTTTAAATCCATTAAATCTTTCATTTGTCCAATCTTTATCATCATTGAAGTGATTTTTTATAATCTTTAATTCATCACGAGATGGTATATAGGGAGATACTATTTTGTCTACCATGATTAACTACCTAAACTTACTAGCTTATTGAGCACATCATATAATGGATCAATTTTCTTTAGATTCGGTAAGTAACCCTTGAATGCATTGATTAAGTCTATATACCTCTGATTTTTCTTATTACCAGTTGCTAGAATTTCTAGGGCTTCTGAGACTTGCTGAGATAAATAGTAATTACGAGTTGAAGGCATATCAAATATATTCAATAGTATATCTTCAGCAGCTAGCCCCAAAGTTTCTTGTTCAATATACTCAGCGACAATAGATGATTTACTTCCCTTTTTTAGATGAACTATATGAGATCTACCAACTGGTAAGTCAGAAATAATGAAATGAGAATGAGTTGCAATAAAAATATGACAGCCTTTCTTTTTACTGATTATTCTATCTAGTAAATTTACATATCTATATTGCCATGATGGGTGAAGGCTTATTTCTGGTTCATCTATTACTACCAAAGAGTTATCTTCAAGCTCCGGAATCAAAGCTATAAGAGTTGATAGAATACTAGCTTCCCCTGAACTAGCATCATTAAAATCAAACTCCCCACCACTTTTTTTATACAATTTAATACTTGGGCGTCTGACAAGGTCGAATTTACGAAGTTCTTCGAGAATTACATAAAGTCTATTCTCATAGATGCCAAGCCGTGTCGTTTCTCTATTTGAATTTTCTTTGGAGAAATTTAGTAATAATGTAAAAATTTTTTGTCTTTCTAGTGAAGAAGCTTCATGTGCGATCAAGGTATAGACTGCTGCAAGCTCCTCCCAATAAGAGTCACTTTTTGTTTCTAATGATTTAATTATAGAGTCGTATTTAAAGCTACTTTTATTTTTTACTCGCTCTCCTATTATTTCTTTTAAAATATGTCCATCGATTCTAGTAGTACTTAAAATGTTGAGGTGGCTTCTAGATAAATTGTAATCTAGTTTTATTATTGGCTCATAGCTTAAGTAATCAAATATTTCTCTATACTCTTCATTGTTACTAGATTCGTGAATACTTGAAAGCATTCTAGAAATAGCTTTGTCCAATAAAGCGCGATTAGAAGCCGCACCTATTCTATTTTTTACACCAAGATATGAATAATAACCTTCTTTTAAAGTTTCATTGTCTGGGATTCTGCTTTGACTATCCAAGGGGAATTTATCAGATAGACTAGTGGTGATCGCAATAAGTTTTTTTGGAGTTTTTACTCCTAAACCATCAGCTAGTTTTCTATTCTTCACCCGTTCTTGAACTTTATGATGCTTTTTTCTTTCAACGTGAAAACTTTCACCAAACAATTCGTATTCTAAATCGTATTCAAAGCTAATCCTTCTGTTACTTTTCTCAATCTCTCTGAATGCATCCACTAGATTGACAAGAAACCGACTTTTACCTGTTCCATTATTGCCTATAAGCACAGTAAAGTAGTTTGAACCGTCAACTTTTTCACTTTTAGATAAGTTAACTATAGGAGTTGAAAAATGGCCTTTTTCAACAAAAAAACTTTTGACCCTAAATGACATTACAATCTTTCCCTGTTAAACAACATGAGGTAATTAGCACATATAAAAAATATTAGTTAAACTGACCAGGACTTGAGGTGCAAATAGTGAAAGCTGTCTAAGTGCAGTTTGTTAGTTCTGCTGCCACTCTCTAACAGCGACTTTCCAATCGGAATTTAGGCGTATACCTGCGGTTTTGTCCTGTTACCAACTCTTGGAAATGGCCTAACTTTAGATATCGAGACAATTTATGTACACCCTTTTAAACGGTTGTACCTGAAGTGTGAGGGACCTCCTTTTACTTTCAAGTAAAACATCCATTTTGAATTTCCATTAATATCAAAAAATTTAAGTTATTGCCAATTATAAGTATTAAACTGAGAGACGGTTGAAAAATTACTTTGATGTAATATTGTGTGGCCTGTTATGAGTTGATATGGTCATCGTATTTTATGTATGTTTTTATTTTCTAAAACACTTACTTTAGATTCTAATAAAAATAATTTTTCTATTAGTATTGCTTCTCGATTTAAGCAATCTTCATACTTTTTTTTAAGCTCTGTATATTTTTTTTTGTACTTTTCTGAGTTGTTACGCTTTTGCTTATTTTTTTCTTCATAAATTACAGCTGCCTTTTCTACCTCTGAAATTAAAAGCTGAAAGCTTTCCCTACCTGATTTTATAGAGCCTCTTTTTCGACCGGCTTCAATAGCCACTGTATCTAAGTTTATCTTATAAGAAAGATCGCTTATTATTTCAGGCTTTTTATTCAATAAGCGAGTTAATGCTTCAAAATAATGTTGGTTTTTATTCACTCTAATATCTTCCTTTTCTTGTCTCTGAAAGAAATTAAGGCCTCAAGCTCACTTTTTTCACTTCTGTACTCAACAGAAGTTGTTGGGTGGTCATCTAGGTATATAGATAAAGTATCAATAGCCCTTTGAACTCGACTAAGTTTAATCGTCGCATGTTCACAGCTAATACACGCAGTTATTGTTCTAGTTAATCTTTTGTTGCATGGCTCGATACTAGAACATCCACCTAATGAGGTCGTTTCATAGGCTAGAGAACCATTTTTAAATTGCTTTAGAGTATGGTTTCTATCGGGTAAAATGTGATTTTCACTCTTACTTTTTAAGTTTTGATATGCGCGGCCTTGAACACCTAGTAACTTCTCTTCTGAATATATAATTTCAAATAGGTAAGCCAAAAAATCTGATTCTGGTTTTAACTTATTGTATAGGTCTCCTATATGGTTTTGAGGAGGTATACCAAACAAGCCTTTTGCATTTTCAGCACCATTACGATAGTAAAATGATACTTCTTGGCATAGATGTTTTAATTGATTCTGAAGGGAGCCAATAGACACTAATCCTGATTGGGCAGAGTATACAGCAAGGCTTCTTCGAAACTGGTGGCCTTTAAATGGAAACGACAATCCAGTAGCAAAACTTGAATTTTGCCAGTCTCGATCAGGTTCTACTTTTTGCATGAAGTCAGAGTCACATTCAGATATTATGAATTCCGAATAGTCGTAAAGACCATTCATTGTTAGAGAATTATTTAGTGTTCCAACAGCTCCAAGTGGTTTTTTATCGAGATATTGAGGTTGCTTTAAATACTGGATACTCAAAAATAAAGGACATGGTTTTTTATCTTTAGGCACAGTAGGAGAAAATGAAACGTTAGGTAATTTATCTGCAATTGGCTTAGTTATAGAATGTAATAAGCTGACAACATGTTCAATTTCAGATGATGTAACCCACTGTGCATTTTTCTTATTCCCTATGTATTTAGTTGTGTTCCCTATAATTCTCGCCCTCGGTCTTATATTATTCATATCTAAAGATAAACAATGTGAATTCAAGCTTAGGACTTCATTACTCCTCATTCCTGAGTATATCTGGATAAGATTTTTACAAACCCCCATAATTGCTGTTAAATATTTAATAAACCCCCTTATGCCGTTGGTTTGTTTTTTTATATACCCATAAATTACAGGCCCTAAAACTTCGAAATCATAGCTAATGTTTCGATTGTGAGTGTTACTAGTAGACACTCTACTATCGAGTATCTCAATTATTAATGATGTAATTTTTAAGTGGTGTCTCTGGTGTTCATAAATTAAGTTCCATGATTGGCTTATTATTCCCGTATATAAGCGTGGAGGGATTAGTGCTGTTTGTTCTAAGAGCCCATCAAAAAGTTTAATTTTGTTGGCTATATATTGAGATAAAACTTCAGGAAAACTAACTATAAACCCAGCCTTTAGAGGGTGGCTGTAAAAGAATGAAAGAGAACTTTGTGTCGTTTTTAGGAAGGGCCGACTATTCGCATTCTTTTTTATAAAGACAAACATGTTTTTTTCATTTGATAGAACTTTGATAGGCTCAATATCATTTTTTACAGAAAATAATGATAATTTACATAAGAATTCATTGAATATTTTATAAAGTGTTGATACTGATAAGTTATTGTTGTTTTTCCCCTTGCCATATTTAAATAGTATGTACCATAGGAATTTTATCTGTCCTCTATATTTAGGGGATACTTTTTGAAAATTGAATTTCGAGCTATATTTTGAAGCAAAATTAGAATAAGGGGACAAGTCGATAATATCGTCATCTAACCGACTGATAACAGAGCCATTGATATCTTTAGAGATCACAGGGTTTTCTTTTAATTGTTGCTCCGTATTAAATGTAATTATTGAGCTGTTTCCAGACATTAAAATACTCCAAGTGTATCAAGTAATTCTATTTTTCTTATCCAATATGGTGTTAACTTGCCATACTCGAAAACTTCACTTTTAATGCGAAGTATTTGTTTTTCTAATGCAGGATCTGCATTTTTAAGTGAATGTAATAACTCATCAATTCGTTCTAGTACAGGAGCGAATAATTGGTGAAATTGCTCTATACTTTTCGATATGCTTCTACTTTGTTCTATTACATATTTAAGGGAAAATAATTTACGAATATCGATTTCATCTGCATGAATTCTATATTTATCACAGAATAGGCATCCTTCATTTTCGATACAGTTACTTGGGATATCTGTATTTTTGCTATTTGAGGGATTGTACTTATCACTACATCCCCCAACCGCAGTTATATCAATGGCAGAATCATTTCTATTGATTACTTTAGTGTTCAATTTGTCAAAGTAGTTGGTTAATTCATCTATTGTTTTCTCTTCTGTTTGAGATGTATAAGACTTTATTGAAGTTCCCAAATTATGCTGTAGAGAATAGGCCGAAACTGTTTCACCATACTTGCTTCTAACCCAAACCCCTTTTGTAACTCTTAGTTGCCTACTAGTACCTCCAATAGAATTACCAGTTAAGGTTTTCATTAACTTCCTTATTTTTGAAGTTGTGGTGCCATCGGTGTCAGGAGAAGTTACTTTATAAACCACTGACTTTATAAAAAAGGTAGAGAGGCTAGAGTTATATTTAGCTAATAATTTTTCTCTCAACTTCAAATAAAGCTTAAAGTCTTCTATAAATTCAGATTGTATTGAAAACGATACCTTTTTATTTCCAGCTCGATACTTTATAACTTTGAAATGGATACTTTCAGGTTTTATTTCGTATGAATGGTTGAATTTTAGTCTTGATGCGACCGAATCATTCATACCTGTTAGGGTTAAGAAATGCATGAAATAAGCATTGCATGCAAGCGTAGCTAAGCGCCTTTTAATTATCGATTTATCTTCATTCGCTTGTTGTAAAGAGTGTTTGTACTTTCTTAATATGTCACTTGACTGTATCCAAGAATAGCCCTCAGAAAGAAGTTCAGTTCGATCTTTTGGCTTGCCATTAGAGTAATCAAAACCCTTGATAAATCTAGGGCTACTATCGTGATTATAATTTAATTTTGTATCAATAAAGCTATCACCAATAAGCCAGAAGTCTTGTTCAGGGAGACTTAGCTTTTGTGGAAAGGAGCACTCATCTAATATAATTATTGCTAGTTGCCTAAACATAGTTGTATAAAAATTAAAATGTTTAGATAGCTCTTCATTGCTTAATGCTTCAGAATGAATAACTTCATTGCTATTAACCTTAATACTCTCAATTCCAATTTTTAATGTGTTTTTATCAACATTTGCATGTATTGATAGTAGCGAGGTGAGTGTGGATACAAATTTTTTTGCACTGTTAGTTGATATTCCCGAATAATGTCGTTGATAGATTTTAATCTGGTGTTGTAACTCGGCTATAAAATTATCTAAAAAACTTCTCGCTTCATTTAGATTTCCCGTTGGAGGAAATCCTTTTACTTGGGCCGAATTAGCAATATATTTCACTGCTCTTTGCAGCTTTTGTAGGACTTTCAATCCTTTTTGCTTTTCAAATAAAACATATTGAATTACGGAAAACGCAAAATCATCCGCACCAGCAATAATACTCGATGAAATGAACAACACGTTTTTATTACTTCTTTTGGATACTTTTCTCGCTTGCCTATAACATACCAGAGCCAAATTGAAACAATATTGTTCATCTTCAATATAGATTATTACTTGACTATATGGCCTTATTTGGCTGAGAGTTTTGTCTTGTTCAAAAAGCACAAATAACTCCTGAACTGTATAAACTTTTTCAGGAGCTTTTTCCCAAAGAATTTTTTTATTTTCGATCATATAGGAAGGTTCTCAAATATATCCGCCAAGTATTTTTCATAACTTTTTTGTGCTTCGGCCATTACAGCTGAGTTACTTTTAAAATTTAAATATTGTTGCGTTGTAGAAAAGCTAGAATGATTCATTCTAGTCTTTACAATAGTTAATGCTTCACTTAAATCTACTTTTTGTTCATCCTTTGCCTTTTTAATTAGACAATTTGTTAAGTTCATCCCAAAAGTTGCTCTGAGATTATGAAACTTAAAATGTGAGCTGAACCCCATGGTTTTCAAAAGGGGCTTGAGCTTTTCTTGAATAAAAGTAGCTAGGGCTTGGCCTGTTGGTCTTGTCTGGAAGTCAAAAATATTTTCATCAAATTTAGAGATAAAGAAAGGGTTGCCTTGCTGCGATAAAAAAACATAATGGGCAGACTTAGCTTGTTTAGGGGAGTCTACTTTCTTAAGCCTACTTAAGGCTCTTGGCGAATTTATGTAAGTTTTAACTTTGTTATATATTGGTATCGGGAAAAAAATTTTTATTGGCTTATTTGATTTACTATCAGGTAAAGGTACTTCTACCTCTCGAGACGAATTGGATGGTCTTCTGAGCCAATCACCAGCATAAATAATTATTTCTTTTTGTTTCTCACAGGAAAAAGAAAAATCAGCTCGCCTCAAAGTGAGAATGGTTTCTTTTCTTGCACCTGTGGTTAAAGCTATTAAAAATATAAGCTTCATTTCAATATTACCAAGCTCATCTAGAGCTCTTATCAAAATACTTTGTTCATTTAAAGACAGGGGCTTCAGGTCACCATAGTCCCTTATATTTCCTTTAAAGCCAGAGTCTTGATGGTTATACCCTGTATTACCTAGACCGCGTTGAACATCGGAGGTTAAATTTATTTTATGGTAGTACTTATTAGTTTCACTATTATAAATTGAAACAATGCCTTCACTATCTTCAAAAGGAGGATGTTGAAACGCAATCTGCTCTACTTTGATCAAATATCTATAAAAATTAACAACATGATTTAACCTAAGTTTTGCGGTTGAAACTGCAATAGATTCTGTTTTGATTTTATATATTAGGTGGCTTTTATATTTTCTTATCGGTGACTTTAGAGGGTGTTCGCAGCTTAAATAATCAACGGAGTCATTCGAACAAAAGTTATAATAGTCTATTAAGCTTGACGCTATAGATTTTAGAGTTTCAGGTGATGGTGTTTTATAGCTACTTCTTATTTTGTTTAGAAAATACCTTAATGGATTTTCCCAAGGATAATTATCATTAATTAAAATTATAGGAAAGTGTGGATAATATTTCATTTCACAAAATGAAATAGGCGTGTTTGCTTCAAGGATATTTTGGAGATCTGTTGTTCGATCTTTTAAATTATAACCAGGGTCAAGATCAAATTTTGGTATTAGAACTAAGTAGCATCTATTTGTCATTAGCTTTAATTTCGAACACTTAAAACTTAAGGTTAGTTCTTAACTATATTTTGTCCATTTTGTTGAATAGTTATATGTATGGTTTTTTATGAAAAACTTATATGTACTATATGCTCCCACTCTATACGCAGTGCACGTACATTAACTTTACCAGAGGAAGTTAACGTATTACGCGGAATATAACCACAGTTGCTAGGGTCGGGGATTAGCTTTTTACCTTGCTTTTTAATGTCGCAGCCGCAGTAAAGGCTTTTGGCGTTTTCGGGTAGGGTTTTAATTAAGTGCCTTTTAGCCGTTGAAAAACGGGTAAATTCTTCACTCGATGCAGAAAAACAAATACAACAAGCCACAAAGGCCAAAATAAATTTAAGCATATCCATCACATACGTGAACTACAGGAGGCGCTAGTCTAAAGTTTTGCTGCTAAAAGATAAAGCCTGAACAAATTTTAATCCGCAATGCTTAGTACACTCTATACTGATATAAAAAATAGCGAGGAGATGACTATGCTAGGTGCTTTTTCAATAAGTTTAACGGTTAAAGATATTAGAGCCTCAAAAGCGTTTTACGAAAAGCTGGGCTTTAGCGAGTTTGCAGGTGAGATAGAGCAAAGCTGGTTAGTGATGAAAAACGGTGAGCATTTAATTGGCTTGTTCTCGGGTATGTTTGATAAAAACATGCTGACCTTCAATCCTGGCTGGGATCAAAACGCACAAACCGTTACAGAGTTTAAGGATGTTGATACGCTTAGCGAATATTTTCAAAACGCTCATATCCAGGTTGAACCTGTGGGTGATAAAAGCTTTATTATTACAGACCCAGACGGCAACCCTATTTTGATTGACCAACACGTGTAAGTTTTTTTAGCCTAACGTTTTGTATTAATAAAATAATACCGCATAAACAAAATAGTACGCTGGTGGCTGCAAAACTGATGAGGAGCGGGTTGTTAAAATCTTCTCGCTCGCCGTAATCCATTATGTGTAGCATCCAAAAAAAGTCGAATATGCGCCATAGTGTGCTGCGAACGGTGATAACTTTGCCGTTAATTGCATTTAAATACAGCGTAGTATTAAAGGTGTCGTTAAATTGTACTTGCCACACATTTGTTTTGTATCCCACCTCTCGAGTGCCTTGTTTTAAAAGCGTTGTGCTAATTGGCTTAGCGTCGATGAGTAAATGCGCTTGTGCATTAGCGGTAATTTGTATTTTGGTGGGTGGCTGAAAAGGGCGCCCCGTTAAACCATTAAAGCTTTGCTGCTCGCCACTATTAATAACAGTAATAAGCGGGGTCGTTAAAAAGTGCTCAAACACTATTTGCGTGGGGTTAGGCACTTGCGCAGTAATATTATCGAGTGATGTGGGGTAGTCTGCTTGAGTAAATGGGTTTGTAAGTGTACGCTTAGCAAGGTGCTTACCGTGTACGTATTCAAGTGGTATCGCGCTCATTACTAAGCCGCCTAACAGCCAAGCTAAAATTTGTAAGGCAAGTAAATAGCCTAGCCACTTATGTAGTTTTCGAGCGCGCTTAAATAGTTGTTTTCTCATTTTGTGCTTCTTATTATTTTTTAGCGTTAGTGTATTACAACAACCCATGCTTTTACTGCGGCATTTTGTCGCAGTTATTCATAAGCTTACTCTAACTTTATAAAAATAATAAAAAGGAGCGATAAAAAATCAGCGAGGCTGCGTTTAATGCTCACGCAAGGCATTTATTAGCCCTTGTTTGCTCATTTTAGAGCGGCCGCTAATGCCGAGCTCTTTAGCTTTATTATACAGCTGCTTTTTAGTGCGCTGCTCATACTTTGAGGCTTTGCCGCCTTTAACAGCGGTTTTATGAGTATTGCTATTAGCAATGCGCGCGGCTTTTTGTTTGCTCATTCCTTCATCTCGAAGCGCATCGTACTGATCGTCGTTTTTAATTTGCGGGCCATGATCTACCATAATTGTCCTCCTGAAGCGTTTAATTACACAGTGTGTGTATAACTTTCATACATAAACGGTAAAATTAAGCGTAACTAGCCTAACCCGTTTTATAAGGCAAATTAGGTGCCAATGGCGTTTAAACAGGTATTTTCTATGAATAAAGCCATGTTTAGCGCTTAGTTGATTTGGTATAAAAGTAAAACTGCGTTAAAGTTTGCGATGAAACTATAAGAGGGTAAAAAGCAGACAATGTCGGAAATTCAATTTTTAAATGTAGATCTAGAGCTTGAGTCTAAACAAGATATTAGCGCCCTAGTGGCAGACTTAAAGAAAAACGCGATGGTTTTGCATTATGACAAAGACGAATATCGTCAATTGGCGCGTATTGAAGCCTCAGGTGATATAACCACGCCAGACAAAGCAATCAACCACTTATGTGAATTAATAGAGTCGTGTTCACGTAATGCGCTTAAGCAGTGGCTAAGCTGTTCGCGCAGAACGTTTGATATAGGCTTTGAGTCGGGCACGTCACCTAAGTGTTTTAACCAAGCTCTACATGCAGATACACTGCTACGCATATCTGCCATTGGCGCTGGTATGGAAATAACGATTTACCCTATCGAAAAGTAGCCATAGTTGATTATTTGCGCTCGACAACCGCTGCGGTCATTTTTGATACGCAGCAAAGCTCGCCGCGGCTATTGGTTATTTTTATTTCCCATACAGAACTGCGCTTACCAATATGAAATGCACGAGTAACGGCGGTTAAAGTGCCATTTCGAGAGGCCTTTAAGTGGCTGGCGCTAATTTCCTGTCCAACACAATAAAATTTTGTAAAGTCCACGACAAAGTTAGCGGCGTAGCTTGCTACGGTTTCGGCAAGTACCACATTTGCGCCACCATGTACCATACCAATAGGATTATGATGCTCAGGAATAGCAGGCATGGTAGCCACTAGGTAATCATCTCCTATTTCGGTTATTTCTATGCCCATGGTTTTCATCAGCGTGCCTTGGCCGTTTATTCCCTCATCTAACTGTTTGCAAAGCTCTAATGTGATGGGTTGATGCCAAATACTCATAATTACTCCTTTATATTGAAAGCAAATTTATAGCATTTTAAATACTGAACGTCTGTAATTACCTAAAATTTATCCAAGTGCGGTGTATTTAGCTATTTTAAAGCACAATTTAAATTTGCGATTTTTATTTAACTGTATATACTCACAGTTAAATGTACTGTATGGAAAACCAGTTGTATGCGACCATTAACTAAACGCCAAGCTCAAATACTCGAACTAATAAAAGTTTTTATTAAAGACACTGGTATGCCTCCTACACGTGCCGAAATTGCGCAAACACTAGGTTTTAAAAGTGCCAATGCCGCAGAAGAGCACTTAAAAGCGCTTGCCAAAAAAGGTGTTATTAAAATGAAACCAGGCGCAAGCCGTGGTATTCAATTGGTTGAAGAAGAAGAGCCAGAGCAACTAGGCCTACCATTAATAGGTAGAGTTGCAGCGGGTTCGCCTATTTTGGCGCAAGAACATGTTGAGAGTCACTGTAAAATAGACCCACTTATGTTTAAACCAGCCGCCGACTTTTTACTGCGTGTTAACGGCATGAGTATGAAAGATATAGGTATTATGGATGGTGACTTGCTTGCCGTACACCGTACTCAAACAGCAGAAAACGGCCAAGTTGTGGTTGCGCGAGTAGATGAAGACGTAACCGTAAAACGCCTAGAAAAAGCAGGCCGAAAAGTATTATTACACGCCGAGAACGAAGAGTTTAAGCCAATTGAAGTAGACCTTGAAAACGAATCTTTTAATATTGAAGGGTTAGCCGTTGGCGTAATAAGAAATGCCGACTGGATGTAATTTTTAACTATTTTTAAGTAATATTTATAAATGCGCACTTTTAAGTGTGCATTTTTGTTTTAAAAACAGACCTTCCACCATCTCAAAGCGCCCTAAAATTATTTAGGCTGTAAACTTTTTTTCACTCATACTTTTATCTTCCTAGGCGTGTTACATCCCTTAATTTTGCTCGTATCTTGGCTGTTAAATAACAATTTAATACGCCGTCATTTAGTCAATTTTAAAATATCACTTGATTGTTTTTTATACTAAAACTTGCTTGTTGTACGTTTTTTAGCTAATCATTAATGTGCTGGACTAACAATAACTCACAGCTTTTTAGTTATGAGAACACACAATATACACAAACCTTTTGTTGTCCTAGCGATACCAATTAAAAATAAGATTGGTTAAAAAATAAAAATAACGAATTGGCGTTTAAGCCGTATGCCTCTTCGCTTTGCATTCGCAATAGCATCAAAGGAGCCGTCACATGGGTAAACTGACCTCTACCTTGTGGCTTGTGTTGATTATGTTCCCGCAGCAAGTGCTGGCTAATAGCCAATACAATATGCGCAAGGGCGTAACCGATATAAGTAATAATGTATATCAGCTACACATGACCATATTTTTAATATGTTGTGTGATTGGGGTGATAGTGTTCGCAATAATGTTTTGGGCACTGATTCATCACCGTAAATCTAAAGGGGCAGTTCCTGCCCAATTTCATGAAAGTACCAAAGTAGAAATTCTTTGGACTGCCATTCCGTTTGTTATTTTAATTGCCATGGCAATTCCTGCCACTAAAACCCTCATTGCGATGGAAGATGCCAGTAAGGCCGACTTAACCATTAAAATTACAGGGTCACAGTGGAAGTGGCATTATGAATATATGGGTGAAGACGTAGAGTTTTACTCTATTTTATCTACCCCTCAAGACGAAATAGCCAACCTTGCTAATAAAAACCCCAATTACTTACTTGAGGTTGATAAACCTTTAGTACTGCCAATTAATCAAAAGGTGCGTTTTTTAATGACCTCTGATGATGTTATTCACTCTTGGTGGGTACCCGATTTTGCCGTTAAAAAAGATGCCAATCCGGGGTTTATCAACGAAACGTGGACCAACATTAACGAAGAAGGTATTTACCGAGGACAGTGTGCAGAGCTGTGCGGTAAAGATCATGGTTTTATGCCCGTGGTGGTTGAAGCTAAATCGCAAGAGGACTTTAACGCATGGCTTGCAGATGCTAAGCAAGCTAAGCAAAAAGCCGCACTTGCTGATGCAGCATTGCTTGAGACAACAATTCCTAAAGAAGAGCTAATGACACTAGGTGAGCAAGTGTATATGGCAAGTTGCGCTGCGTGTCATCAACCTACAGGTATGGGCTTACCGGGCGTATTTCCTGCGTTAAAAGGCAGCCCCATTGTTTTGGGTGATATAAAAGATCACATTGATGTAGTGATTCATGGTCGCCCAGGAACTGCAATGCAGGCATTTGCAAAGCAGCTCTCAATTAAACAACTTGCAGCGGTAATTACCTATAAACGTAATGCGTGGGGTAATGAAACGGGTGATGTCATCCAACCTAGTGAAATTCAGGCAGCACTTGATGCGGAGGCGAACTAATGAGTAGCATAGTAGAACAACCTAACGCCAATGACGCTCACCACGGCCATCACCCAGCCAAAGGTTTTAAACGTTGGTTATACACAACAAACCATAAAGATATTGGCAGCATGTACTTAATTTTTTCGCTGACTATGTTTTTAATTGGCGGTGCAATGGCCATGGTTATTCGGGCTGAGTTATTTCAGCCAGGATTACAATTGGTAGACCCACACTTTTTTAACCAAATGACCACAGTACACGGTTTAATTATGGTGTTTGGTGCTGTTATGCCAGCCTTTACGGGGCTTGCTAACTGGATGGTACCGCTCATGATTGGCGCGCCAGATATGGCACTGCCCAGAATGAACAACTGGAGCTTTTGGATTTTACCCTTCGCTTTTTTAATTTTATTGGCCTCGTTATTAATGCCTGGAGGCGGCCCCGCATTTGGCTGGACGTTCTATGCGCCGCTTTCAACAACGTACAGTAACGACAACACCGCAATGTTTGTGTTTGCAGTGCACATTATGGGGATTAGCTCAATTATGGGCGCAATAAACGTTATTGTGACCATTGTTAATTTACGTGCCCCAGGCATGACATGGATGAAGCTACCATTATTCGTTTGGACATGGCTAATAACCGCATTTTTATTAATTGCTGTTATGCCCGTACTGGCCGGAGCGGTCACTATGGTGCTCACCGATAAATACTTTGGAACCAGCTTTTTTGATGCGGCAGGCGGCGGCGATCCGGTGATGTTTCAGCACATATTTTGGTTTTTTGGTCATCCCGAAGTGTACATCATGATTTTACCCGCCTTTGGTATTATTTCGACCATAGTGCCTACATTCTCACGTAAAAAACTATTTGGTTATGCCTCAATGGTTTACGCAACCTCCTCTATTGCATTACTGAGCTTTATAGTGTGGGCACATCATATGTTTACGACCGGTATGCCCGTTGCTGGCGAGCTATTTTTTATGTACGCGACCATGCTGATATCGGTGCCTACAGGGGTAAAAGTATTTAACTGGGTAGCCACTATGTGGCGAGGGTCAATAAGTTTTGAAGTGCCCATGCTATTTAGTATTGCCTTTATTGTGCTGTTTACTTTAGGGGGCTTTTCGGGGCTGATGTTGGCTATAACCCCTGCTGATTTTCAGTATCACGATACTTACTTTGTGGTGGCGCACTTTCATTACGTGTTAGTTACGGGGGCAATATTTTCGATTATGGCGGGGGCTTATTATTGGCTGCCTAAGTGGACGGGCAACATGTACAACATTGCCTTGGCTAAGTGGCATTTTTGGTTATCGCTGGTAAGCGTAAATGTATTGTTTTTCCCTATGCATTTTGTAGGGCTGGCAGGCATGCCGCGCCGTATTCCCGATTACGCCCTGCAGTTTGCTGATTTTAACGCAATCATAAGCATAGGTGGGTTTGCCTTTGGTTTATCGCAGTTACTCTTTGTGGCTGTGGTAATTAAATGTGCCCGAGGGGGCGATAAAGTCCCTGCAAAAGTATGGGATGGTGCTGAAGGTTTAGAGTGGGAAGTGGACTCTCCTGCGCCGTATCATACTTTTTCTACGCCGCCGGAAATTAAATAATGACACATGCACCGCTATTAAAGCGCCTAATTCTTATTTGTATAGGTATGTTTGCTTTTGCATTTGCCTTAGTGCCCTTATATGACGTGTTCTGCGACATAACTGGGCTTAATGGCAAGCCGTCGCTTGAACAAGCTAAACAAAGTACACAGGTTGCACAAAATCGAGAAATAGGTGTGAGCTTTACAACCCATGCGCAAAGTGGTGCGCCGTTTATTGTTAAATCTAAAGAATACAGTGTTGATGTGAAACCAGGTGCCATGCGTGAGGTAATGTTTAGCGCAAAAAACACCAGTGATATCGATAAAGTAATGCAAGCGGTGCCTTCTGTATCGCCCGGAAAGGCAGCCAAGTACTTACATAAAATAGCGTGCTTTTGCTTTGATCAACAACCCCTAAAAGCGGGTGAAGAGCTTGAGTTTAAGCTGCTTTTTTATGTTGATACTGCACTGCCGAGCGATGTAGAAGAGCTAACTTTATCGTACACCGTATTTGATATTAGTGAGCAGCTAGTAGCAAGTAATAACTAGCCTGCATGTCTAGTGTAAAACTAGGAGCAAGTAACATGAATCAAGATTATGAAAACTACTACGTACCCGAGCAAAGTCCTTGGCCCATAGTGGGCGCGGTGGCGTTATTTTTTATTGCAGTGGGTGCGGCTTTAACAGTCATGAACTTAGAAAGTGAAGGGGGCAGCGGTGTGTACTTGCTATATGCAGGCATTGCAGTGCTGCTGTATATGATTTTTAGCTGGTTTAAAAATGTAATTAGCGAGTCTGATCAGGGCTTATATTCAGCGCAAATGGACCGCTCATTTCGACAAGGAATGAGCTGGTTTATATTCTCTGAAGTTATGTTTTTTATGGCCTTTTTTGGCGCATTATTTTACGCCCGCATACTGTCGGTGCCTTGGCTTGGCGGCGCTGGGAATAATGCGATGACCAACGAGGTGCTTTGGCCTACCTTTGAGGCCGTATGGCCACTACTAACCACACCGGCAGGTGAAACCACACAAGCTATGGGGTGGCAAGGCTTACCCCTTATTAATACGCTTATTTTATTAGCGTCTTCGGTTACTTTGCATTTTGCTCACGTAGCCATTGAAAACAATAAACGTAAACCGCTAAAAGTGATGCTAGGGGCAACCATTTTATTGGGTGTGTGCTTTTTAGCATTGCAGGTAGAAGAATATATTTATGCCTACAACGACTTAAACTTAACTCTAGATGCAGGCATTTACGGGAATACATTCTTTTTGCTGACAGGTTTTCATGGCATGCATGTGACCCTTGGCGCCATCATTTTGTTTGTTGTATTTGTGCGTATTTTAAAAGGCCACTTTACGAAAGATAAACATTTTGCGTTTCAAGCAGCGGCTTGGTACTGGCATTTTGTTGATGTGGTGTGGCTGTGTTTATTTGTTTTTGTGTATGTGTTGTAACGGCTAATGGTGAGTGATTAGCCTTTATAAAACCAAGTTTTACAGCGGCTATCACCATCACCAAAACCACCAGAGAAAACAGCACGCGACGGCCTAAAAAATGCGACATAGGCCGACCGCCAGATTTATCGGTCACCATAATAAATAGCGCTCTAAACAAGTTGAAAAGTATAAATAGTAACAGCAGCACAATAATAATTTTAATAATCACTGGGTTGACCCTTTATGCAGTTAATTTTAAGGCGTAAACAAAAGCTTAGCTCATTTATCGCACTTTGCGTTGTGGTAGCTGTGGTGCTGGTATGTGTACGTTTAGGGTATTGGCAATTAGCAAGGGCTGAGCAAAAGCAGCAACAGCTAACAGCTATAGCTAACATGCAAACCCAAGGCGTAATGAGCTGGCAGCAATTACAGGCAATGCCTTCAAAGTGGAATAAAACAGGTGTAGTGGTTGAGCTTGTCGGAAAAATAATAAATCAGCAATACTGGCTTTTAGATAACCAAGTTTACCAAGGGCAAGTCGGTTACGATTTATTGGTTTTATTTAAGCCAAGCCAAGCAAGTGGCGCTTTACTCGTTAATTTAGGGTGGGTAAAAGCACCTATTTCACGCAGCGAACTACCTAACATTCAACTTCCTAAACGTAATATTACGCTTAAAGCGCAGATAAAAGAGCAAAATTTAACGAGCTTTAACTTACAAACCAATTCGACAAAACAAGACCTTCAAAAACGAATTCAAGCAATAGATTTAAAAAAGCTAAGTGAGCAGAGTAATCAATCGTTATTTAATTTTATGGCTTATCGTCAAGGTGCTGGAGATGCGCTAGCTATACCGCATTATAAAGCGGTGGTGATGAGTCCGCAAAAGCACCAAGCGTATGCAGTGCAATGGTTTTTAATAGCCTTAGCCTGTGTAGTGGTGGCCATTTTTGCCAGTAAAAAGAGGACTAACAATGAAAAATAACCCCTTAGTTTTGTTTGTTGTATGTTGCGCTGTACCGCTAGTACTTGCATACGGTGCGCTAAAACTAGACTGGTTGCCGAGCGCCATTACCAATAATGGCGAGTTTTTACAGCACGAAGTAAAGCTTGAAAACTGGCAGCAACATAACCCTAAGCAATGGACAATTGCGCTTAATTACTCCAATAAATGTAATGCTTCGTGCAATGAGCAGCTCAATGCACTTGATAACTTATATATCGCCTTAGGAAAAAATCAGGGCAAGGTTGATATGGCTGTAATGGGGGCGCCTAAAGTTAAAAACATTCCTTGGAAAACCTTTAACGCGCAACAAAATTTGCAGCCCGCTAGCCTGTATTTAATCGATCATATGGGTTTAGTGGTGCTTGAGTATCCGTTTAAAGAGCAGCCACAAGAAAACCGTTTAGTGCAAAAAGGTTTATTAAAAGATTTAAAAAAACTACTTAACTATTCTCGTTCAAGCTAATTAATAGCGCATTGTTAATGGGAGATTCCTATGTATAAAAATTATAAAAACTGGGTACTTGCAACGGGGTTACTTGCGCTGTTAGTGGTAGGGCTAGGTGCTTATACACGTTTAAGTGACGCAGGTCTTGGTTGTCCTGATTGGCCCGGTTGCTATGGCTTTTTAACTGTACCAAAGCATGAAGCCGATATCGCACTGGCTGCCCAAAGTTATCCAGATATGATGTTTGAAACCGCCAAAGCGTGGAAAGAAATGATCCACCGTTACTTTGCAGGCGCGCTGGGATTGCTTATTTTAGCGCTATTTGTGTTGGCTTTTGTAAAGCGCCATTACTCAAACACGCCGGTTAAATTACCGCTAGCCTTATTATTGTTAGTTATATTTCAGGCTGCGCTGGGTATGTGGACCGTTACTATGAACTTGCAACCGCTCATTGTGATGGGGCATTTGCTGGGGGGATTTAGTATTTTATCGCTAATCACTCTTTTATACCTGCGTTTAACTACTAAACCCATAGAGGGCGGAGATAGTAGCGCTAAAGGCTATTTTTCATTGAGCTTAGTTGCATTGGCTGTGTTGGTTATTCAAATTGCATTAGGTGGGTGGCTTGCAGCAAATTATGCGGCGCCACACTGTAATGGCCTACCGCTGTGTAGTTATGCGCAGCCATTTTCACTCAGTAGTGTGTTTCAGCTGCCGCTTGAGCACAGTAATTATGAGTACGGAGTGCTATCGCAACAGGCGCGTATGTCTATTCATTTACTACACAGAATTTGGGCGCTAGTTACATGTATTGTGTTGGCGCTAATTATGTGGCGTATATACAGTCAGGCGCAATCTGCAAAAATAAAACACTGTACTGTCAGCGTGCTTGTTGCGCTACTTTGCCAAATTAGTTTGGGGCTTGCGGTGGTGCATTGGCACTTTCCGCTTGGAGTGGCGCTGGCGCACAATTTAATGGCAGCTATCTTGTTATTGACTATGGTTAGGTTGTGTTACTACCTAAAAGCACGCACTTAAAGGGGAATAATTATGGCACTCACACTCGACAAAAAAGAACTACAGGTTATTAGCGCACACCCTTTTATTCAACGTGCTTATAATTTACTGCAAGATTACTTAGCTATTAGCAAGTTTAAAGTAGTGGCTATGTTGGTACTTACTGCCTGGGTTGGCTTGGCACTGGCGCCTGATGTAGGGCGAGGCATTGCAGTACAATTTATTAGTTTATTAGGCATTGGTTTGCTCTCTGGCGCTGCGGCGGTAATAAATCATGTTGTTGATAGCGAAATAGATACAAAAATGGCGCGTACACGCCACCGCCCTGTAGCCAAAGGCCGGCTTAGTAAAACCCATGCGCTAAGCTTTGCAGGCGTGATAGGGGTTGCTGGTTTTATAATGCTAATGCTTTGGGCAAACACCCTAACAGCCGTACTTACTTTGTTTGCATTAGTTGGGTATGCTTTTATTTATACCTCTTTTTTAAAGCGTGCCACACCGCAAAACATTGTGATTGGTGGCTTGGCTGGGGCAATGCCTCCTTTATTGGGCTGGGTTTCTGAAACCAATCAAATGGCAGCCGCGCCATGGTTACTAGTAATGATTATATTTACGTGGACCCCACCGCATTTTTGGGCACTGGCAATAGCACGCAAAAGCGATTACGAACGCGCTAAAATTCCTATGTTGCCAGTGACTCACGGTATCGACTTTTGTAAAACTTGTGTTGTGGCTTACACCATATTACTGGCACTTGTATGCGTATTACCTTATTTAATTGGTATGTCGGGCGATATTTATCTAGTAGGCGCATGTGTGCTCAATGCACTCTTTTTGTATAAAGCAGTTAAGCTTAAATTAGCCCCGAGCGATGACACCGCAATGGACTTATTTCGCTTTTCAATTGTGCATTTAATGGTACTCTTCGTGATCTTATTTATAGATAAATGGCTCCCTTTATGAAGCAGTTACGGATTAGCTTAGTTGTAATTTTTTCGTTTTTATTAGTCGCTTGCTCAGAGCAAAATAGTGCACCCGATGTGCAAGCCTTAGTGTATGAGCAAGCAAAGCCTCTTTCTGATTTTACTCTTAACGACCAAAACGGTGAGTTAGTCACCAAAGCGCAATTTTTGGGGCAGTGGAACTTAGTGTTTTTAGGCTATACCAGTTGTCCAGATATTTGCCCATTAACGCTTGCTAAACTAAACAGCGTGTATAAAAAGTTACATAACGAATACCCACTGCAAATTTGGTTTATGTCGGTAGACCCTCAACGCGATACGCCGGTAAAGCGCAAAGCGTATATTGATTATTTTAACCCTGATTTTTTAGCTGTTTCGGGTGAGCACAAAAACCTATTCCCCGTGGTTAGAGAGCTTGGCCTAATTTATGCCATTAGTGACTCGCAAGAATCAGAATATGCGGTCGATCATAGTGCTTCGGTGGCTTTAGTTGATGAAAATGGAGCGGTAAGAGCCATATTTAAGCCTGAGTTCCAACAAGGAAATGTGCCCCTTATTAATACCACTCAACTCATTAGCGAATTTAAACAAATAGCGGATTACTATAAAAACTAGTTTTAAACTTTTCACGAATTTTAAAAGGAGCTTAAGCTCCTTTTTTGCTTTTTAGCGTCACTTTTAAAAGTTTTATTAATTTTTTTGAGCCTTTTATGGCAATTTTAATAACTAAGGCTAAGCTTTTGTTATGAATTGACAGGGAAAGTCCTGAAAAAATGCTAAAACTTCCAAGCGAACTTGCGATTATGCAAGTAGAGACTCTTCACCAAGATTTATTACAAGAACTCAATAGTAACAACGATATTTGTTTAGATGTCAGTGAGGTTGTTTCAGCCGATACCGCGTCAATTCAACTTTTGTGTGCCTTACAAAAACACCTACTTACCATACACCATAAAATTGTATGGGTAGGCAGCAGTGATGCACTTCAAAACGCCATTAATCAACTTGGCTTAAGTCAATATTTAACACTTGAAAGTAAAGGTTAGAGGTTTATATGAAGAAAATTTTAGCGGTTGATGATTCTGCGTCAATGCGTCAAATGGTGAGCTTTACGCTTAAAACCGCAGGTTTTGATGTTACCGAAGCAAAAGATGGCAGCGAAGCCCTCGCGATTGCCAAGCAGCAAAGTTTTGATGCGGTAATTTCAGATGTAAATATGCCCATTATGGATGGCATTACGCTTATCAGAGAGCTCAGGGGTCTTCCTGATTACAAATTTACGCCGCTACTTATGCTAACCACAGAGTCAGGATTAGATAAAAAAGTAGAAGGTAAAGCAGCTGGCGCAACAGGCTGGATTGTAAAGCCTTTCAACCCAGATCAGTTACTAGCGGTACTTAAAAAGTAATTCGTTAACTGAGGAGTGCGGCGTGAGTATAGATTTAAGTCAATTTTTTGAAGTGTTCTTTGAAGAAAGTTTTGAAGGCCTAGATACAATGGAGGCCGAGCTATTAAATTTAGAGCCCGGCGAAGAAGACTTAGAAACAATAAATACTATTTTTAGAGCTGCGCACTCAATTAAAGGGGGCAGTGGCACCTTTGGCTTTAACTCTGTTGCTGAGTTTACCCATGTGCTAGAAACCCTACTGGATCAAATACGCCAAGGTGAGCGCGAACTCACCACCGAGCACGTTAATTTATTGCTTAAAGCTGTTGATTGCTTGCGTGGGTTACTCGGTGAGCTGCAAGCAGAGCAAGAGCCTGATTTATCACACGCTACAACCTTAAAAAAACAGTTTGAAATTGTACTCGAAATGCAAGCCGATTCAGCCCCAAGCGAGGTTAGCGAAGTCACGGCTGCTGCTGAGGTAAATACCTTTCAAATTGATTTTAAACCGCATCATCACCTTTTTAAAACAGGCAACGAGCCTTTATTTATGATCAGCGAATTAGCTGAACTCGGCGAGCTTGAAACACAGGCATTTTTAGACGATATCCCAGATATTAAAGACTTAAGCAGTGACGAGTGCTACTTACACTGGCGCTTTTTTTTAAATACCAGCGAAAAAGAAGCCGCCATTAAAGAGGTATTTGAATGGGTAGAAGATGATGTCGATATAAAAATAGAGCTCTGTGGCGGGTTATTTGATGAAGACACGTCTCACACCGCAACCCTGATGAAAAGAGCAACGACAGCACAGCTCAAACACCGTCTATTAGCGATGCTAAAAAAGCACCCGACAAACCTAAAAGCAAACCCACAGCCGATAAAAAGCCAACATCAGCACCAGAGTCTACCTCCATAAGAGTAGGAATAGACAAAGTAGACTCGTTAATAAACATGGTCGGTGAGCTGGTGATAACACAAGCCATGTTAAATCAGTTGAGCGAGCAAGAAATTAGCGAATCAACCATTACGTCATTACAAGAAGGTTTGGCACAACTGGCGCACAATACCCGAGACCTGCAAGAAAATGTTATGCGTATTCGTATGTTACCGATTAACTTTGTATTTAGCCGGTTTCCGCGCTTAGTGCGCGATATAGCGCAAAAACTAAATAAACAGGTGGAGTTAAAATTATTAGGCGAGCAAACCGAGCTAGATAAAACGGTAATGGAAAAAATATCTGACCCTATGGTGCACCTAGTCAGAAATTCGCTCGATCATGGCCTTGAAACAATTGAACAGCGGGTTGCCGCAGGTAAAGACCCAGTGGGCACCGTGACCTTAAATGCCTTTCATCAAGGCGGCAATATCGTGATAGAAATAATGGACGATGGGCAAGGCTTAAATACGCAAAAAATTAAAGAAAAAGCCATTGCTAATGAGCTGATCACCGCTGATTGTAATTTAACAGATGATGAAATTAACGAGCTTATTTTTATGCCTGGCTTTTCTACCGCCGATGCGGTTAGCGACTTATCTGGGCGTGGTGTAGGAATGGATGTTGTTAAGCGCAATATTCAATCTTTAAATGGCTCGGTTGAGGTTTCATCAGCGCCTGGCGTTGGCTCTACCTTTACAATTAGGCTGCCCCTTACACTTGCCATTTTAGATGGTCAATTAGTTAAAGTTGCCCAGCATACTTATATTATTCCGCTTATTTCTATTGTTGAATCACTACAGATTGATATCACTAAAGTAAGCCGAGTGGGTAAAGACTTAGATGTACTAAGGCTGCGTGACGAATACATTCCTATTTTACGCTTATATCAAATTTTTAATCATCAAAACGCCATAGAGTCATTAGACAAAACCTTGCTGGTGGTTGTTGAAACCGATAACCAAAAAGTGGGTTTGCTGGTTGATGACTTACTTTCGCAGCAGCAGGTAGTAATAAAAAGTTTAGAGGCCAATTATCAAAAAGTAGATGGGGTGTCTGGAGCAACTATTTTAGGCGACGGGCGTGTATCGTTAATTGTTGATATTAGCGGCTTAATAAAATTATCAGGGCTTAAAAAACCAGGTAGCCAAGAGCTAATCATAGAATCTAAAACACCTCTGGAGGCTTCATGATTAGTGAACAAAGCGAGCTAAACAACAAAATTGATTTAGGGCAACAGCAAGGCGTTAAGCAGTTTTTAACCTTTATTATGGCTGGCGAAGAATACGGCGTAGATATATTAACCGTGCAAGAGATCAGAAGCTGGGAAGAAATTACCGTACTGCCCAACGCGCCGGATTTTGTTAAAGGAGTGATAAACCTTCGCGGCACCATAGTGCCAATAATAGATTTACGCTTACGTTTTGGCCTGCCAAGCACTGAATATGGGCCATTAACAGTTGTTATTGTTGTAAAAGTTATTTTTGAAAACGATTCAAAAATAATGGGCATCGCAGTAGATGCGGTGTCAGATGTTTACAGCATTGCAGAGCAAGACGCCAAGCCCGTCCCTAGCCTGTCTGATTCGAGTAATTGTGAATATGTCGCAGGGCTGGTGAACGTGGGCGAAAAAATGGTCTCGTTAATTGATTTACAAAGAACAATGGATATATAGCCACAGCGCTATGTAGCAACAAAAACAAACATAAAGGTGGTGATGGGCATGGGATGGTTTAGTAATCCGAAGCAGTCAGAATCAAGTAATGACTTAATCGTTAATGCATTAAATAAATCATTAGCGGTTATTGAGTTTGAACCCAGTGGCAGAATAATTACGGCTAATTCAAACTTTTTAAATGCAATGGGATACCGTTTAGAGGAAGTGCAAGGGCAGCACCACTCTATGTTTGTTGAACCAGATGAAGCACAAAGCAGCGAGTATAAAAATTTTTGGCAACGCTTGCGCGGTGGTGAGTTTATTTCTAATGAGTTTAAGCGTCTTGCTAATGGAGGGCGAGAAGTATGGATCCAAGCTACCTATAACCCAATTATTGATAGCTAAGGGCAAGTGCTAAAAGTAATTAAATTTGCTACCGACATTACCGAACAAAAGAAACAGGCCGCTGAAGCGCAAGGCCAACTTGAGGCAATTAGTAAATCTCAGGCGGTGATTGAGTTTAATCTTGATGGCACAATTATTACTGCCAATGACAATTTTTTAAATGGTTTAGGCTATCAACTTAGCGAAATAAAAGGCCAGCATCATAAATTATTTGTCGACCCAGAATACGCTAAAACAAACGAGTATAAACAATTTTGGGATAAGTTAGGACGAGGCGAGTACGACTCGGGCGAGTACATGCGAATAGGCAAACAAGGGCAAGAAGTATGGATTCAAGCCTCTTATAACCCTATTTTCGATTTAAACGGCAAGCCTTATAAAGTTATTAAATACGCCAGTGATATCACCGCGCAAAAACAGCTAGAGCGCGAGTCTAAAAAGGCTGCCGATTTAGCAAGTGCGTTAACTGTTTGCCAAGCCAATGTAATGATTGCCGATAAAGACCTAAATATTGTATTTGTAAACGATCAGGTTAAATTAATGCTCAAAGCGCGAGAAACTGAGTTGCAAGGTGTGCTACCTAGTTTTTCTGTTGATAATTTAATAGGCACGTGTGTTGATGATTTTCATAAGCACCCAGCTCATCAACGCGAACTATTAAAAAACTTAAAACAACCTTATAAAACTGAGTTACGTTTAGCGGGGCTTATTTTTAGTTTAATTGCTACACCGTGGATAAACCATGAAGGTAAGCATTTAGGCACTATTGTTGAGTGGGAAGATATTACCGATAGCGTAGCAAAAGCAGAGCAAGAACGTGCTGAAGCACAAGAAAACTTACGAGTAAAACAAGCCCTTGATACCGTAGCAACAAACACCATGATAGCCGATGCTTCAAATGTAATTGTATACATGAACAACGCGGTTAAATCGATGATGAGTATTGCTGAAGATGATTTGAAAAAGGAGCTGCCAAACTTTGATAGCACCAATTTAATGCAGCAAAACATTGATATATTCCATAAAAATCCGGCTCATCAACAAAACCTACTAGCTAAGCTTACAACAACTTACCGAGCCGAAATAAAAGTAGGCGGGCGCACCTTTGGTTTAGTTGCAAACCCTATTTTTACACCAGAACAAGAACGCATAGGCACCGTAGTTGAGTGGGAAGATAGAACGGGCGAAGTTGCAATAGAAAAAGAAATTGCACAATTAGTCAGCGATGCAGGTAATGGCGATTTAGAAACCCGAGTAGATGAAAAAGGAAAAGAAGGCTTTTTCTTACGCTTAGCGCAGGGCTTAAACAGCTTAGTTGAAATTGTTGATGATGCCGTTAGTGATACCGCGCAAATGCTTGATGCAATGGCCAATGGCGACCTATCAAAACGCATAGAAAAAGAGTATCAAGGCTCGTTCGATAAGCTCAAGCAAGATGCTAATACCACAGCAGATAAATTGACCGATGTGATTAACCGAATTAACTCATCGGCCACATTAGTAGCCAGTGGCGCAGAGGAAATTTCGCAAGGCAACGCCGATTTAAGCCAGCGTACCGAAGAACAAGCTTCATCACTTGAAGAAACCGCCTCAAGTATGGAAGAAATGACCAGTACCGTAAGGCAAAATGCAGATAACGCAAAAGTCGCTAACGATTTAGCCGAAGAAACCTGTGAGAAAGCAATTCAAGGTGGTGAAGTAGTTAATAGGGCTGTAACGAGTATGTCGGCCATTAACGAGTCGAGTAAAAAAATTGCAGACATTATTGGCGTGATTGATGAAATTGCCTTTCAAACTAATTTACTGGCACTTAACGCCGCCGTTGAAGCAGCCAGAGCGGGTGAGCAAGGCCGTGGCTTTGCCGTTGTTGCTGGTGAGGTGCGTAATTTAGCGCAGCGCTCAGCTGGAGCAGCCAAAGAAATTAAAGAGCTTATTAGAGACAGCGTTGCAAAAGTAACCGATGGCTCTGTGCTTGTAAATGAGTCGGGCGAAACACTCAGAGAAATTGTTTCAAGCGTACAACGTGTTACGCAAATGATTTCGGATATAACCGAGGCCTCTGAAGAGCAAAGCGCAGGCATTGAGCAAGTCAATAAAGCGGTTGCCCAAATGGATGAAATGACCCAGCAAAATGCGGCCCTTGTAGAAGAAGCGTCTGCGGCGGGCGAGTCAATGGCTGAGCAAGCAAACGAGATGCGTCAGTTATTGCACTTTTTTTCACTCGGGCAGCAAGGCATGAACACATTACCATATACGCACTTTGAACGCTCAGCGCCCCCTGCGCGCCAACCTAGTGGCTATTTAAAAAATACCCAACCCAAAGGCGAAAACTTTATAGACTCAGCAGATGAATGGGAAGAGTTTTAGTCATTACTGGCTTGCTAGTTAATACCCTAGCAAGCCTGCTTTACAAGGGATGGTATGACAATGAAAGAATTTTTATGTACCGATAAAGATTTTAAAGACATTGCCACTTTAGTTTATAACGCGTGCGGAATTGTGCTTGGCGATCATAAACGCGAAATGGTGTATTCCCGCTTAGCAAGAAGGGTAAGAGAGCATAAACTTAAAAACTTTTCTCAATACTTAGAGTACTTACACAATAATAAAGAGGCTGAGTTTGACGCATTTATTAATGCTATTACCACTAACTTAACCTCCTTTTTTAGAGAGCCCCACCACTTTGAGTTTTTAAAAAACACCATAGTGCCGCAGTTACTTAGCAGTAACAAAGTAACAAAACGAGTACGCGTATGGTCAGCGGGTTGCTCTACAGGCGAAGAGCCTTACAGCTTAGCAATAACCCTTGCCGATTTATTCCCAAGTTCTTGGGATGTAAAAATTTTAGCAACCGATTTAGATTCTAATGTATTAGCCAAAGCACAAGCGGGTATTTATACCGCGGCTAATGTAAATGGCTTAGAAAACAATGTACTTAAAAAAGTGGTTTTTAAAAAGCAAAGATGGGCAAACATATAAAGTAAAACCACAGTTAAATAAACACATTTTTTTTAAACGCCTTAACCTTTTACAAGAATGGCCCATGAAAGGGCAGTTTGACTTAATTTTATGTCGTAACGTGGTTATTTATTTTGATAAAGAAACAAAAGACACCTTATTTAAACGTTATGCAAATGCACTTAATCGTGACGGTTATTTGTTTTTAGGGCACTCAGAGAGTATGGGAAAAGAGCATTCTGAGTTTAAAAATTTAGGGAAAACCATGTATCAAAAGCAACACAATGCACGCACAGTTTAGGCCGGTGCTCCCAGGGTTTGAACATATAAAACGTTACTGGGATGCAGGGCGCACAAGCGTGGTGGCAAAAATATTACCTGGCGAATTTTATGTCTCAAAAAATGATGAGCTTATTTCTACAGTGCTTGGGTCGTGCATAGCCGCGTGTGTTTACGATGAGAAAGCCGGTATAGGTGGCGTAAATCATTTTATGTTGCCGGTAAAAAAAGGCCTAGAATTAAACAGTGCCCATAGTTTGAGCTGCCGCTACGGAAACTGGGCAATGGAATACCTGATCAACGAAGTACTCAAAGGTGGTGCTGCGCGAAAAAATTTAAAAATAAAACTCTTTGGTGGCGGCAAAATAATTAGCGCAATGACTGACATAGGGATTGGTAATATTAGCTTTGCTAATGCGTATATTCAGGAAGAGTCGCTCAATCTTGTCGCACAAGATATGGGGGGCCATGGCCTCGAAAAATTTTTTTCATCCGCATACGGGCAAAGTCCACGTAAAAAAGCTGAAGAATTTGCACAACAATACAATTGAAAAACGCGAAGTGCGCTACCTGCAAAACCTTAAGCAACAAGATAAAGCCACCGAGACTAACATAGAGCTGTTTTAGGAGTCGTAATGGTTAAAGTTCTGATAATAGATGATTCACCACTGATAAGGCGTTTGCTGAGCGAAATATTATCTCAGGCTAGCGATATCGAGGTTGTTGGCTGTGCTGAAGACCCTTATCAAGCACGAGAAATGATTAAATTGCTCAATCCAGATGTGCTTACCCTCGATGTAGAAATGCCAAAAATGGACGGCATTAGCTTTTTAAGAAACCTAATGCGCTTAAGACCTATGCCCGTTGTGATGATTTCTACACTAACCCAGCAAGGCTCGCCTATCACCTTAGAAGCGCTTGAGCTTGGTGCAGTGGATTTTATTGCCAAGCCAACTGTGAATGTTAAGCAGCAAATGAGTCAATATGCATATGTTGTGCAGCAAAAAGTGCGCGTGGCGGCAGGTGCAAGGGTAAGAAGTTTTAAAAAGGTAAGCACCGTAAGTGAGCTTTTACCTAGCAATGCACAATTTTTATTAAACAAGATAATAGCGATAGGGGCTTCAACAGGGGGCACAGAAGCAATAAAAGAAGTGCTTATAAAAATGCCGACCAATTGCCCTGCGATTGTGATTACCCAGCATATTCCTCCGGTATTTAGTACCTCGTTTGCCCAGCGTATGGACCGCACCTGTGCAATTAACGTAAAAGAAGCGCAGCACGGCGACAAGCTCACTGCGGGATGGGCTTATATAGCCCCAGGTGGTTTGCACTTGTATAAAAAAAAGAGGGGCAAGTTTATATTGCGAGCTTGATGATTCTGAGCCTGTTAACCGCCATAAACCGGCAGTAGATGTATTATTTAACTCGTTACTTGAGTGCGGTGGAAAAAACATTGTGGCAGCGTTACTAACCGGTATGGGGAGCGATGGAGCAAAGGGTTTGCTTAGTATTAAACAAGCGGGTGGTTACACCATTGCACAGGATGAGTTTTCTTCTGTGGTGTGGGGAATGCCCAAAGCGGCGGTTGATTTAGGTGCCGCTCACGAAATTGTTGCGCTTGATAAAGTAACCCAGCGCTTATTGCATCAGACTATAAAAGTGTAATTGCTACTGAATAACCCACGGCTGCGAAAACCAATAGTAACTACCAGGGTGCTCAATAGAAGGGGCGGTACAATTAAAGCGTGAACGGCCTTTATTTAGCGCCTTTGGTGAGTTAATTTTTACAGTTGTGTCGTTTACCCAAGTTAACTTAGCCTGCCCAACACTTGAGACATAACACGCAAACTGACTTTTATGAAAATCACCCATTTCAAACTCAATGCTGAGCGTTGGTGGGTTTTGTGAGGTTACACTGTCTTGGTAATCTAGGGTTTTAATACTAAACGCCCGAGAGTTTAATTTTGTAATTAGCGTATCTAATTTACTGTAAAAGCCAGAGGCTGGAAAACGCGGTAAGCGGGTAAAGTTAGCGTTTTTATTTACAGCGCCTGAGTGCTGACCAATGCCAATAAAGCCAAGCTCTTCTACAAGCGCTTGTAGTTTGTTATTAAACTCACCATACGGGTACGCTAGGTATTTATAGTCGTGGCCTATTTCTTCTTTAATACGCTGTTGAGAATGCAAAATATCTTGTTTTATACGTGCTTGCCACTGTGCATCGCTCTCATCTTTTAGCTTAATATGCAGGTAGTCATGCTGGGCAGTGTGATTGGCAATTAACGCCCCTTTGCCTGCGAGCTCTTTTAATTTATCCCACCCCATTACGTAGCCTTTGCCTTCATCAATAAGGGTAGGGTTTACAAAAATAGTATAGGGGTAACCAAATTTTTCTAAAATAGGCGCAGCTTGTTCGTAGTTATTGTTGTAACCATCGTCAAAGGTGATAGCGACTGTTTTCTCAGGTAAGGTTTTGCCTTGTTGTATAGCGCTTATTAGCTCATTTAGTGCAATAACATTAAAATTATGCTCTTTTAAGTAGCTCAAATGCTTGGTAAACGTATTTGCGCTTACACTGGTCACAGCCGGAAGGGTTTCGCTTACATGGTGATACTGTAAAATAACCGCCGCATGAGCACGTACTGATAAACAAATGAGAGTAATTAAAACTAAATGAAACAATTTCTTAAACATAATAATGCACACCATAAAAGCTTGCTGTTGCTAGCGGGTCCAATGATATTATCAAATATTACTGTCCCACTGTTAGGAATTGTTGATACCGCTGTTATTGGCCACTTAGGTAGCGCGCATTACTTAGCGGGCATCGCACTTGGCTCAGCTGTTATTTCTATTTTATTTTGGCTCGCCGGTTTTTTACGTATGAGCACCACAGGGTTAGTGGCCCAAGCATACGGGCAAAATAACTTAACACAGTTGGCAGCGCTTTTAAAACGCAGCTTATTACTTGCCGTGTGTGTGGCGTTAGCGCTTATAGCTTTATCGCCTTTGATAAAACAAGCTATTGCATTTTTATCAGGCGCAAATAGTAAGGTTCTTGCTCAAGCATATCAGTATTTTAGTATTCGTATATTTAGTGCCCCTGCCGCACTTTGTAATTTAGTGCTGCTTGGCTGGATGCTTGGCGTACATTATGGGCGAGGACCATTTTACTTGCTGCTAGTGACCAATATTACCAACATAGTGCTCGATATATATTTTGTGGTGTATTTAGACTGGGCAGTAGCGGGAGCCGCGTGGGCGTCGTTAATTGCGGATTACAGCGCGTTGGCTTTTGCGTTGCTACTAGTGATTAAGCTCGCTAAAAAGCAAGGCGTGGAGCTAAGCGTGCCCAACTGGCTCAGTGTTAGCAAAATGGCAGAGCTACTTAGTTTAAATAGAGATATATTTATTCGCTCTTTAATTTTGCAATTGTGCTTTAGCTTTATGACCTTTTATGGCGCCCGCATAGGTGAAACAGCGCTTGCAGCGAATGCCGTGTTACTTAACTTTTTAATGTTGGTAAGCTTTGCACTTGATGGAATAGCCTATGCAAGCGAAGCCAAAGTTGGTCAAGCTAAAGGCCAGCGAAGCGTTAATAACATTAGATTATGGGTAAAAATAAGTGTGTTTTGGGGGGTGCTTTTTGGCGTGCTTTACAGCGTATTTTTTGCTGTGTTTGGCAGCGCTATTATTAAGCTTTTAACCAATGTACCCGAGGTGATAGAAGCTGCGACAAATTACTTACCGTGGGTAATAGTATTGCCTATATTAGCAATGAGCTGTTTTTTGTTTGATGGCGTATTTGTAGGGCTTACACGGGCAAAAAATATGCGTAACAGTATGATTCTTTCAGCTGCTATTGGCTTTTTTGGGGTGTTTTGGGTGTTTATAGAGTGGCAAAATAATGCGTTATGGCTGGCTATGAGTTGCTTTATGCTTATGCGCGGCGTTACGTTAATTATTAAGTATTTGCAGTTAAAAGCAACTAATCAGCTGCTAGATTAAGCGAACGTGTCATTTCCATAGGTCGGGGTCGTGATTTTTTGGCCCCATATCTTTTAAAACTTGCGAGAAACGATTGGCAAAAATACCGCTATAACCCCATACAGCAAAAAATAATGCCGGGATTAAAATAACCACACCTATAATTTGTAAACTAAAGTGGGTGTAGTAGCCAAGGGCAATAAATATCACGGCTAGCACAAACAGTGCTAAGCCGCGAAAAAAGCGCGTTAAACTCAACTTAGGGTTACTCCCTAAGCGATAAATAAGCGGCTTTAACATTATTGCTTAGTAATAAGAGTGATCGCCCGCTTGGTGCTCGGTAATGTCGGCAACACCGGTGATTTCATCAAACTTTGCAATCATTTCTTTCTCGATGCCTTCTTTAAGCGTTACATCGATCATAGAACAGCCATTACAACCACCACCAAATTGAAGTACTGCAATACCTTCATCGGTTACTTCAACTAGGCTTACTTGGCCACCGTGGTTAGCTAGCTGCGGGTTTACTTCGGTTTCTAGCATGTGTTGAACACGCTCATTTAGCGATGCGTTATCGCCTAGTTTACGTGCCTTTGCATTAGGTGCTTTTAAAGTTAACTGAGTGCCCATTTTGTCGGTAACAAAATCAATTTCAGCTTCTTCTAAAAAAGGAGCGCTTTCTGTATCTACTACGGCATCAAAACCATTAAAGTTAAGACGAATATCGCTGTCTTCTACGGCGTCTTCTGGGCAATAAGAAACACCACATTCCGCTTGTGATGTACCAGGGTTTACAACAAACACACGAATATTAGTTTGTTGTGCTTGATCTGCTAAAAGTTTAGCAAAATGCGCTTGTGCTGTTTCGGAAATAGAAATCATAAAACCGTCTATACTTGACTAAATTACTCGGATACTGCATATCATACTCCGCTCATCGTGTTGCGGCTAGTGTTGAGCGTAAAAAGTTGGCATCTATTTTAAGCAATGCTAGCGTGCAAATAACAAACATTTTTAGAGTGATTTATATGCGCTGGATAGTAACTATAATGGTGGCAATGCTTAGCTTTTCAAGTATGGCAAAACCACTTTCGTATTATTTTGAACAAGATGTAGAGTTTGATAAAACAATACCCACCCCACAAGACGTACTTGGTTACGAAGTAGGTGAGTGGCATGTAAGGCACGACCAACTGGTGCGTTACATGGAAATTCTAGCGCAAAAAAGTAATCGTATAAATTTTGAAGTAATAGGGCGCACACACGAGCAACGTCCGCTTGTGATGCTAAGTATTAGCAGCGCTGAAAAACTAGCTAACTTAGAGCAAATTCGCCAAGCGCACTTAGCCCGTTTAACAAACAGTGAGCAAGCTAAAAACACACAAAATGAGCCTGCTGTAGTTTGGATGGGATACAGTGTGCATGGCAATGAGTCATCAGGCAGCAATGCCGCTTTATTGGTTGCGTATTACCTTGCTGCAGCGCAAGGCCCAGAAATAGAAAAATTTTTAAATAATACCGTTATTTTGCTCGACCCTTCACTTAACCCTGATGGCTTGGCTCGCTTTGCCAATTGGGCTAATAGTAATCGGGGGATGAACTTATCAAGCGACCCTAAAACGCGTGAACACGTAGAAAGCTGGCCAAGTAGCCGTACAAATCACTATTGGTTTGATTTAAACCGCGATTGGTTGTTACTACAACACCCAGAGTCGCGTGCACGCATTGCTAAATTTCATCAATGGAAGCCAAATATTCTTACCGACTTTCATGAAATGGGGCCAAACAGCAGCTACTTTTTTCAACCTGGCATTGCCAGTCGCAAGCACCCAATTACCCCAGATGAAAACGTAACACTTACTAAAGCCATAGCCAATTACCATGCTAAAACTTTAGATAAAAATAATGCCCTTTATTTTACCGAAGAAAGCTTTGACGACTTTTATTACGGCAAGGGTTCAACCTACCCCGATGTAAACGGCGGTATAGGTATTTTATTTGAGCAAGCCAGCTCACGTGGGCATGTACAAGAAACCATAAATGGTACGCTTACGTTTCCTTTTACTCTTAAAAATCAGTTACTAACAAGCCTATCAACCTTTAAAGCAGCGGTAGATAACCGCGAGGCGCTATTAACCTATCAGGCAAAATTTTATAACCAAGCAATTGATTTAGCACATGATGAAAGTTTTGAAGGCTATGTGGTTGAGGGCGCTAAAGATAACACCCGGATTAAACTATTTTTAAACCTGTTAAAGCAGCATCAAATTAACGCCTATCCACTTACAAAAACGCTAAAAGCCAATGGCAAAAACTTTAGCACCCAGAGCTATTTTGTGCCGTTAGCTCAGCCACAGTTTCGTTTAGTAAAAGCTATTTTTAGTGAGCAAAAAAGTTTTGCCGATAACACATTTTATGATGTGTCGGGCTGGACACTCGCCCACGCTTTTAATTTAGAGTTTGCACAAGTAAAAAGTAGTTGGGGCTTAGAAGTAGCCAGCACTGCGTGGCAAAAAGCAGTTAAACCATCATTTGCTGCGTTAAAGCAAAGCTATGCATTTGGCTTTGCCTGGGACGATTACTTAGCACCTAAAATGTTAAATAGCTTGCTAAAGCAAGGCATTAAAGCGCGTGTCGCGTTAAGTGCCTTAACAGCTAAAAGCAGCACCACCGAAATAGACTTTGCACCTGGCAGCATTATTGTCCCCGCAGGGCTGCAAACGAACCCTGATTGGGTGGCTATTTTAAACGATGCTCAAACGCAATTTGGTATTGCGATAAAGCCTATTACCACTGGCCTTACAGGGAAAGGCGCCGATTTAGGCTCGCGCACTATGGCGGTATTAAACGAGCCAAAAGTACTGCTTATAGGCGGTAAAGGCGTAAGCCAATACGAAGCGGGTGAAGTATGGTATTACCTTGACCGCTTTGTCGGTATTTCTCCGACCATAGTAGAAATGGAGCGTTTAGGTAGCCTAGATTTAAATAATTATAGCCACATTGTACTAGCTAATGGCAATTACTCGGGCTTACCCGATAGTGATAAAGTTGCTATTAAAAGCTGGGTAAGAAAAGGCGGCGTAATTTGGGGCCACAAAGGCGGCGCTAAATTTTTAGCTGATCAGCAATTACTTAAGGCTAATTATTTATCTAGGCAAGATGTAGCCAGCGCTTTTAATACTCAAGGGCTAAATTACGCAGATAAAGACCATTTAGCAGGGCGACAACGTATAGCCGGCGCTATTTTTAATACCGATGTAGACACCACGCATCCACTAACGTTTTCGCTTAATCGTGAAACGCTGCCTGTATTTAAAAATAGTACCTGGTTATTAGAAAAATCATCTGCCCCGTTTGTAAACATACTCACTTACCCGCAAAAACCACTATTAGCAGGGTTTACCGATGGCGTAAATGAGCAGCAAATTGCCGGTGCAGCAGCCATGATGGCTCACTCATACGGGCGTGGCAGTGTTATTGCGATGACAGATAACCCTGTATTTAGAGGATACTGGTACGGCACAAGCCGATTACTCAGTAATGCTTTATTTTTTGGCCACACATTTAGAGTAAGAGGTGATTAATTACACCTTTAAAGTGGCGTTAAACACGTAGCAAAAGCCCATACTTGTTTAGCGCCCGCTTGCTTTAATACCCGGGTAGCCGCGTTGAGCGTGGCGCCTGTGGTCATTACATCATCTACAATAACCACCGTTTTACCGCTCATATCTTGTGTACATACAAAGGCATTTTTTACATTTTTAACCCGCTTAGCTCTAGATAATTGTGACTGTGCTTGCGTGGCTTTATTGCGTATTAGCGCATTACTTATACAAATATGTTTTGCCAAACACGGTTGCCACACTTGGCTTACCTGATTAAACCCGCGCGTTAAAAAGCGTCCTCGGTGCAAAGGTAAAATAATAGCTATGTCGGGTCGGGTAGTTAAATTTTCAAAAAACACCGTTAGCTGGCGTTTAATTACTTGTTGCAGCGCTTTTTTATAGTGAATTTGATTATTAAATTTGAGCCGTTTAAGCCAATGCTCAAAAGGGGGCTGATAAAAAGCACAGGCAAAGAGCTTATCAAATTCGCAATGCGGAAACATTTCTACAATATCCGGGCGGTGCAATAAATTACTGTGCTTATTTAAATCAAACACGCTTAAATCCGTTAAGCAATAGTCGCACAACCCCTCTTGAGCACTAATAACTCCCTGACATTGCACGCAATAAGAGGGAAATAACCAATTAAAAAATGAGTGTTGCATTGGCTGCTCCTTGCGTTGCTTTCGTCAATGTAAGCGTTATGATGTGGCTAAGTTTGGTTAAGGTTAGGCAAATATGCAAAGCGAGTTAGTTTTATTACATGGTTGGGGCATGAACCAAGGCGTATGGCAATTAGTGCAGCCAGAGTTAACGTTTTTTTACAGTGGCTCGGTGCGCAGTATTGATCTGCCTGGCTTTGGCAACAGCAATAGCTGCCCAAGTCCTTATAATTTACACGATGCAGCTGAAATCGTAAGCGAGCAACTTAGCCCTGGCTCTATTTTAATGGGCTGGTCGCTAGGAGGATTGTTTGCACTTTATATTGCTAAACATTGGCCAAATAAAGTATCAAAAGTAATTTTAGTTGCCTCAAGCCCTTTTTTTGCCGAGGCAGATGATTGGCCTGGAATAAAAGCCAGCGTGCTTGAGCAATTTAAAGAGCAATTAGTTAATCAGCGAGAAAAAACCATAGAGCGCTTTTTAGCTATTCAGGCCATGGGTAGTGAGTCGGCACGCGATGATATAAAGCAGCTAAAGCACTTGCTAAATCAGTACAGCGCCCCTAAAAGTGAGGCGTTAAGTGCGGGTTTAAATATTTTACAAAATGATGATTTACGCAACGTATTTGCGCATTGCCCAGTGCCTGTAAAAGCGATATTTGGCCGTTTAGATGCGCTGGTACCTTACAAAGCAATTAATAAAATGGCAGCACTAAATACTGAGTTTGAATACGAAGTACTAGACAAAGCCTCCCATGCACCGTTTATTTCTCATAAAAAAGAGTTTTTATCTGCCGTTAAATCAATGCTTTAAAATAGCCTAAAGAAAGGTACTGTTTAAAGCTTTATTTTGCCCATGAAGTGAGCGATAATTAAACAATATTTATTTTTTGGAGGTACAGCATGGCTATTGGTTCAGTATTTAATAGTGGTGTAGAAGGGTTTAATCGTGCAAGCCAAGGTATAGAACGAGCAAGCGCAGAGATAAACCGTGCCACCATTGAAGAGCAAGACGATACGCAACTAGCCCAACAGCGCCAGTTAACAGCTGCGCGACCTGAAGAGGCTGTAACAGCGCCTGTTGCACAACCAGCTCGGGTTGACGAAGCGCTTGTTAATTTAAAAGTTGAAGAGTTTAATGCCAAGGCAAACACGCAATCTATTCAAACTGCAGATGAAGTGCTTGGTACGCTAATCGATATTAAAGTTTAAACGTTATGAATATTGTCACGCCATTTCCGTCTATCAATATAAACACTGCCAATGTTTATACGGAAACCGCTCGGCGTGACAACCAACTGCGCGAAGTTATTCCTGCCCCTGCACCCAATAGCGCCAGTAATACCGAAACCAAAGCACAAAGCGATGCTGATAAAGCAAAACTGCCAAGCAGTGCAGAAGCAGCCACCTATGATGCAACCGGTAAACTCAGTGATGAGCAAGCTGTTGAGCAGCGCCAGCAAGGCCGCGAAGATTCAGGTAGCGAACAGCAACAAGCAAGCGAAGACACCCCCGAAGAAGAGCAAGATCAGCAACAGCTAGAATTAGAACAGCAGCAAATTGAAGAGCTTAAAGCGCGCGATACTGAAGTGCGTGTGCACGAACAAGCTCATGCATCGGTGGGTGGGCAGTATGCAGGCTCACCAAGTTATGAATACCAACGCGGACCAGATGGCACTAATTACGCTGTTGGCGGTGAGGTACAAATTGATGTATCTGAAATCCCCGGCGATCCGCAAGCCACTATAGATAAAATGCAAACGGTACGAGCAGCCGCACTTGCCCCTGCTGAACCTTCTAGTGCAGATAGAGCCATTGCCGCTGATGCAACCCAAAAAATGGCCGCAGCGCAAGCTGAATTATCAGCCCCTGCTGACGATGAAGCGCAAGCACAAGAGCCACAAAGTGCGTTGTCAATAAACGAAACCAGCACTGCTGAGTCTCAAAGCGATACTAATACCGAGCAAACACGCGACCCAGAAGTAGACGCACGAGCTGGCCGTATAGCTAATTTTTATCAAATGACTAGCTCCCCCCAAAACGAGAGTGGTTTTTCTGCGTTTGGTTAACACCAGCTAAGCATAATTAAAAAAGCCGCTCAATGAGCGGCTTTTTAGTTTAAGTAGTCATCACTTAATGAAGTAAACGGGTATTATTTTTTTACTTTTGCATTAGCAAATGCATCGGCAAAGGCATTACCCATCATGGCGTTACCGTTATCGCGCTTTGGTTTTGCTGCACGCGGTTGCTGGCCCTGATTACTGCGTTGCTTTTGCGGCGCGGCAGCGGGTTTATTGCTTGTGTCTATTTCATCATCTAAGCGCATAGTAAAGCTAATGCGTTTACGTGGGGCATCTACCTCAACCACTTTTACTTTTACAATGTCACCGGCTTTTACTACTTCGCGCGGATCAGAGATAAACTTATTAGTAATTGCCGAAATATGCACTAGGCCATCTTGGTGAACACCTACATCAACAAACGCACCAAAGTTAGCAACGTTAGAAACCACACCTTCTAAAATCATACCGGGTTTTAGGTCTGTGATTTTTTCTACACCGGCTTTAAATTCAGCAGTTTTAAACTCAGGACGAGGATCGCGCCCAGGCTTATCTAGCTCTTTAATGATGTCGGTAACGGTAGGTAAACCAAACTTCTCGTCGGTGTAGTCATTAGCAACCAGCTTATTTAAAAACTCGCTATTGCCTATTAAGCTATTTACATCAAGGTTGTTACGCTCACAAATAAGTTTAACAACAGGATAAGCCTCAGGGTGAACTGATGAGTTATCAAGTAGGTCTTTACCCTGATTAATACGCAAAAAGCCTGCTGCTTGTTCAAACGCCTTTGGTCCTAAACGCTCAACTTTTTTAAGTTCGCTACGCTTAGCAAACGTGCCGTTAGTGTCGCGGTAATTTACTATATTTTGCGCTAAGGTTTTATTTAACCCCGATACGCGAGTAAGAAGCGGCACCGAGGCCATATTTAAATCAACACCCACTGAGTTTACACAGTCTTCTACCACTGCGGTTAGTGTTTGGCCTAATTGGCTTTGCGAGACATCGTGTTGGTATTGGCCTACACCAATTGATTTTGGCTCAATTTTAACAAGCTCGGCAAGTGGGTCCTGCAGGCGACGCGCAATAGATACCGCGCCACGTAAAGACACATCTAAGTTAGGAAATTCATTTGCTGCAAATTCAGACGCAGAGTAAACAGACGCGCCGGCTTCGCTTACCATAATTTTGTTTAATTTAAGCTCAGCATTGGCCTTAATAAGTTCGCCTACTAGCTTGTCAGACTCGCGTGATGCGGTGCCGTTACCAATCGCAATAAGTTCTACTTTATGCTGGCGACATAGTTGCTCTAATGTACGTAACGATTTTTCCCAGTGATTTTGCGGTGCGTGGGGGAAAATAGTTTGGGTTGTAAGCAATTTACCTGTGCCATCAACTACGGCAATTTTACAGCCAGTTCGCAAACCAGGATCTAGACCAAGCGTGGTACGCGGCCCAGCAGGGGCGGCCATAAGTAAGTCTTTTAAGTTTTTAGCAAATACATCTATAGCGCCGGTTTCGGCTTTTTCTCGCATAGCTGCTAAAAATTCATTTTCTAGGTGTAGGCCAAGCTTTATTTTCCATGCCCACTGCACAACACTTAATAGCCATGTGCTAGCTGCTTTATATTTCACATCTAAACGGTAGTGATCAGCAATCATTTGCGCGCATAGCTGGGCTGCATTTTCGCTGCTTGGCTCTGGGTTAATACTCAGCTGTAAAATACCTTCGTTACGCGCGCGCAACATAGCAAGCGCGCGGTGAGAAGGGACCTTTTTAAGAGGTTCTTGATGGTCAAAGTAGTCGCGGTATTTGCTACCGGCTTGCTCTTGGCCGTCAATAAGTGTGCTTTGTATAGCGCCGTGTTGGCTAATGTGGCTTCTAAATTTAGCTAATAACTTGGCATCTTCTGCAAAGCGTTCCATTAAAATAAATTTAGCGCCATCAAGGGCTGCTTTGGTATCAGCAATGCCTTTGTCGGCATTTATAAACTGCTGCGCTTGTTGCTCTGGCTCTAAGTTTGCATCGTTAAATAGCGCATCGGCAAGTGGCTCAAGGCCTGCTTCAATGGCTATTTGCCCTTTGGTACGGCGTTTAGCTTTATAAGGAAGGTATAAATCTTCAAGCTCAGTTTTACTTTGTGCGCTGGTAATATCGGCACTAAGTGCTGGCGTTAATTTATTTTGCGATTCGATGGTTGATAAAATAAAGCTGCGGCGCTCTTCAAGCTCGCGTAAGTACGACAAACGTTGCTCTAAAAGGCGTAATTGCGTGTCGTCTAATCCACCGGTAATTTCTTTACGGTAACGCGCAATAAAAGGAACCGTTGCGCCTTCATCAAGTAATTTTGTAGCAGCAACAACTTGTTGCTGTTGTGCATTTAGCTCAGTGGCTAAACGTGCAGAGATATCGCTCATGCATAAACCTTTTAATACAAAAAATAAAACCAGAAAATCCCTCTGGTACTGTTATACCCAGCTTATTAAAGTTGCTATTTAATGAGTTTGGTAGGTATTTATTAGTTGAATAATATCACAGCAGGTTGTAATAAAAAGCTCTTAAAGCAAGCAATTTTGCTTGCTTTAAGATGGTTGGCTTGGCTGAGCTGACAAAGCGTAAAAGCGCGCTTTAGTGAGGGTGCTCTACGCTTTCTAAAACATCACTAAACGTGTGAGCAATTGGAGTAATATGCACTGGAATGTGTAACGTTTTAGCTATTTGACGCGCCGAAATTAATCCGCATATTTCGTTATTAGTGGTTGTTGCTAATAAAAACATGCTGCCTTGATGCTCCATTGTTTGTAGTGCATCGCCAATACTTGCATAGCTTAGGCTTTGCATACTTACGCCATTAAGTTGGCTAATAGGTGTCATAATGTAGCGTAAGCTCACTTCATTGCGGCTGGTATTTAAACGCTGTGCAATGGCCGTAATTTTAGCGCTTTGTAGGTCGGCACTTGAAACAATACCAATTAATTTTTGCGCATCATCAGTCACCAATACATAGTCAGAATGCTCTGCTAGTACTTGTTTAAGCGCCTCGCTGATAGGAGTGTCGTATTGAGCGCGAATTGGCGTTTTTTGGGTAAAGTTATTGATTACGGTTAAAGCCGGAGATGTTAAATCAATAGTGGCTTGTTGATCTTCAAACGTGCTTGCAATAACGCCATGAGAAATATTTTGGGTACGTAATTCTTTAAAGTTAGACATAGTAGTCACCTTATTAGTTATAAAATTTAATCAAAAAGTAAAATTGTGAATTAAATTAAATAGCTAGGTGGACCACGTTGATATGCCGTACTAAAAGGACGGTATAGGTTTGTACTTTGGTAAAAAGATGAAACAGCATTAGGTAGCGGTTGAAACAACCTAATAGCAAATGCATTAACATGAGAATCTAAGTCAATGTCGGGGGTTGCTTGGTCAGGAAATTCACAAGCGATAAAATGATTAGATACACTGGCGTTATCTATATTTACTTCGGTGGTATTGGCATGCAGAGTCAAACTCACACTCATTAAAAGTGCAAACAATACGGCATTACTACATATGCGCTGTACTAAGTTTGACATAGCCACTACCTTAAAAATCAGGTTAAAGATAAACCTGCTAAACCAATATATATCCTAATGAGATATATTACACAATAAAAAATTTACCTGATCTGAATCAAAGTAGTTATTTATTAATAATGTTATGGGGGACTATTTTTGATATTCAATACTATTTACATACCATTCTTTTTTACCTTGCGGTGTAGGTACCTCAAAATCATCGTCTACTTGTTTTTTTATCAGGGCACGCGCCATAGGTGAGTCAATTGATATGTAGTCTTTACGGTCGTATATTTCATCAGGCCCTACAATTCTAAATTTTTTAACCTCGCCTTGCTCGTTTTCTATTTCTACCCATGCGCCAAAAAATACTTTACCGTCTTGCTGCGGCGAGTAATCAATAACTTTTAAATCGGGTAGGCGTTTGCGCAAATACCGAACACGACGATCAATTTGGCGCAGTAAGCGTTTATTATATTGATAGTCTGCATTTTCTGAGCGATCGCCAAGGCTTGCCGCCCAACTCACTATTTTAGTGACTTCAGGGCGTTTAACGTTCCATAAATGGTCGTGCTCTTGCTGTAATTGTAAGTAACCTTCGCGGGTTATTAAATTTGTTTTCATGGGCTTTTATTCATTAACTCTAATGCTGTGCACGTTATTAAAATTGCTAAAATTTGTCGAGTGTAAACTTTAGGGCGTGTTGTTCTTTGATGGTCGAATTTGCAGCAGTATGTTTGGTTTTTAGGCAAGGCAGAGCCTATGAAGTGTGGTTATTCCCCATAAATAGGTGATAACGCAGCATAAATGCCAAACATGCGCTGCCCTTCGGGTTCTGCCTAGGGGCGATAAACTCTTTGTTGCCTACATGGATGTAGGTAAGGGGCGTGAGC
>JGI25133J35611_10000069_pt1 | contig 54961 bp, 50 predicted proteins | sample ETNvirenome_6_85_FD_35611 | JGI IMG/M metagenome (IMG submission 35611) | reverse complement strand
AGGCGCTTGAAGCGGGCCTTGTTGTGGTAGTACCGCCTTTGAGTTCTAATTGAAGGGCCAGTCGATGCCCGCCGACGACCTCCGCACCGCCCGCCGTCTCCTCGGTCTCTCCGCCGAGGGGATGGCGCGCTATCTCCGCCTCGGCCGCGCCAAGGACGGACACGGCCAGGGCCGCCAGATCAGGCGCTGGGAGGCCGGGGGCGAGATGCCCGGCCCCGTCATGGTCATCGTCACGGCCCTGCTCAACGGCAAGCGCCTGCCCAATCCCGAGTAACACCGGGGTCCGGTCGCCTTCGAACCCCGGGCCTTTTTTATAGTCTTCATTTACCGTGTGGTGGCCCGGCTTTTTCAGAGGGACGCGGGATGGCGGCTGGGATGGGCATGTCTCATACCCGTGGTCAGCGACTGACCTCTTTTGTGGCATCAAAATCCCGAAGCCGTTTATTCCCAATGACTTAGAGGTGGTCATCGAGAACCCCATCAAGTTCATGTCGCCCGGCGGCGTGGCTCACGGATACCCTGCAACGATATTGACGGACCTTTGCGATGCGGTTCTTGCCGCCCGCGATGCCGTGGGGCGGTCCAGCAAGCCGGGCATCTCAGAACGAATACGGTCTGACGTGACCGGAGGCAGCGCGCGTCACCGTCTCGTCCTTGATCTGGTCGTAGACCTGCTTCGTCCACGCCAGCATGGCCGTCGCCTCGTCGAAATCCCGGATGACGTTCGCGAACAGATCGGCCTTGGCCTTGCTGCGAATCAGCTCCTCGCCCTCAGTCATCCAGTTGTTGGTAGCCGAATCGCTGTCGCTCAGCGTCGCCGGCTTCTCCGGGAAGGCCAACGTGATCGTGTAGACCGCGTCCGGGACGGGATACAGCCGCATCTTGCCGCCGTATCGCGTGTAGTCGGTCGGCGCACCGGTAAAGGCGTCGTCGGTCAGCACCGTGTCGATATAGGCGTAGTCCCGCGGCGTCAGCGCGTAGGTCGAGCTGTTGACCTGAACCTTGATCGCGTCGATCGCGTACAGGTCGCCCATCGAAGCCAGTTCCGACGCCGAATACGTCTCCTGACCGGCCGCCGTCGAGAACGTCGTGGTGGTCTCGACCCAGTACCACGTCTCGCGCTCGTAGTGCTTGATCGCCGAGAGGATTGAGTTCTTGATCTGGCCGCCAAGATCGGTGCGCGCGATTTCGTCGGCAATGCGCGTTTGCATCGTCCCGTAAGTGGTCATCGGTCGCCTCTACACCGCTTGACGTGAAGCGCGACCCCCCGCCCGATATGCCGGCCGCACTTGGGGCACTCCCCGCGGCCCGCACGGGGCGGGGGAGAGTCCGCCGGGGCCAGCGGGGGCCGTGAGGCGGACGCAAAAAAAGCGGCCTCCTCAGCCGCCCGTTCGGCGAATATCTGGCGCCGTCTCATCCCACGGCCGCCAGCGAAGGCCGATGGGTCAGGGGATAGCTAACCTGGTGCTGCCCCGCGAAGTAGTGCTTCCACCATTCGTCGGCGTAGGCCGCGTCCTCATGGCCCGGCATGTCCGGCTTGCCGTCCGCCGCATCCCACATCTGGCCGCGATGATCGACCGAGTAGGAGCGCCAGTACACCCCCGAACGCCGCAGCTCGCGGTCCACCAGCGGCCGGATGTCGACGGCAACGCTGGCGTGCGCCTTGAGCGACTCGACGGCAACGGCATACGCCGCGTGGTCCCTTGGGTCCCACCCGATATAAACAGTCAACGTCTCTTTGATCATCGTCGCTCCTCAGTTATAGGCCACGCAGGTCTCGCAGGGCGTCCCGCGCACGTCCTTGTCCAGGTTGGCGCGGCGCAGCGACAGGAACCGGCCCGAGTGCCAGCCCTCCATGAAATCGACCTCGTTCAGATCGGCCATTGTGAATTCCTTGGTGTGATCGAAGCAGCAGCCGCTCAGAAGTCCGTCCCAGGTGATATGCCCCTCGGTGAACAGCGCCCAGCACGGCAGCGGCTCCCTGAGCGCGCCGGAGCGCCCGCGGTTGCCCGCCGTGGGCTTCCATCCCAGCTCCTTCTCGCGCTTCGTCACCAGGGCCGCCTGGTTGTAGAGGGGAAGGGCGTACATTTCGTCGACGTGCTTGCGGAGGCGCGTCGCGTAGGTGTGGATTCGCCGGCCCTGGTCGCCGTCATATTCGATGTAGGAGGCGTAAACGCCGCAGCGGTGTCCGGTCTCCTTCTCCACCTCGTCGCGCACCGCCCGCGCCCCGAGGACGTTGCGCTCAACCACGTCGAACATCGTCGGCTTGACCTTCGTCACCGCTTGGAACTGTTGCTCGTCGGCGTAGTTCAGCGAGAACTTGAGGCTATCGAGCCCCGCCTCCATGCAGGCCCGCACCCGCCCGGGCGCTGCCAGGGAGCCGTTGGTGGTGAGAAAAACGTAGGGAAACCCGCACTCCACCTTGGCGAATTCCACCGCCCACGGCAGCCAGTCCACCATGAAGGACTCGCCGAGATAGAACAGCCCGAGCTCCTCCACCCCGGCCTCGCGCATCTCACGGACCAGCCGGGAGAACAGTTCCTTGTCCATGTCGGCCTGGCGCCTAAGCCGCATCGAGCGGGCGCAGAACGAGCAGGCGAAGTTGCAGCGACCCGTCAGCTCGATCTTGACGCTCCTCGGACAGGGCGGATCGGGCCGGCGGTACTCGTCGGGAATTCCAGTGATCGCGTCGATCCGTTCGGTGATCGTCATCCGTTGCTCATGTCCTTCACCAGGGTCGCCCTGAAGGCCCCCTTCTGATTGCGAAACCAGACCAAGCGCTGCCGCTTCCACAGCTTCGGCAGCCACCAGGTGTAAGGCTCGATGATGAGGTGGGCGTTGCCGCCGTCCGGAAGGTGCTTCCGCGCCGACCGGGTCGCGACCCAGAAATACGCCGCCTTGAGCGTCAGCCGGGCGATGTCGTCGAGAACGGCGTCAAGGCAGTCGGGCTCGATGTGCTCGAGAACGTCGGTGCAGATCACGAAGTCCGCCGGCCGGGGCGCCTCGTCCAGCCCCTCGATGCAGGGGTCGTAGTCCACCCACTCGACGCCGGGCCGAAGGTGGCGCCCCAGCATCGCCGAGAGCGTCTGCTTGCCGCAGCCATAGTCGAGAATGCTTTTCGGCGATAGCGACCGCATCACGTCGCTGATCTCGTCTGCCCGCTTCTGACCGTTGGTTCCGTACTCGACCTTTTCCCGGTGCATCCGCCGATTGATCTCGCGGTACTCGTCCGAGATCAGCACAGCCCCAGCCTCCGCGCGTAGCCCTCCATCCAGGGCTTGCGGGCCTGCCCCTTGAAGTGGACGCCGTAGGTTGACAGCTCCGCAGTGGGCTCCTCGTCCGGGGCCGGGACAATTTCGGCCATCGGCAGCAGCCGCACCCGCGCGCCAAAGGTCTCCACCATGTCGTTGGGCCTGCTTTCGAGCCCCAGCATCGCCGCCATCGTTATCTGCTGGCCCCACCATTCGTGCAGCTCCGCAGGGAGCCCCGCCGTGATGGTCTTGAACGCCCGCCAGAAGCACCTCGCGCCCTCGGTCGGTTTCGACAGCACGAAGCCCATGTTGAAGCGTTTGTGCAGGGCCTTCTCCCGCACCGTCACGGCAACATCGAAGTCGTCGTCGAACAGCGGCGCGAGGTCGCGGTTGAGAACGATGTCGGTGTCGCAGAAGACCAGCGGCCCCGGCGTCCGCATCCCGTGCTCCGCGTGCAGGGTCGCGAGCGCCGCGTCCACCTTGCCCCACTCGACCCGCGGTCCCCACGGCCGGGGCCACGAGGAGGGGTCGTGAAGCTGGGCCTCCTGCTTGACCCGCACCACCTCGTCGGCGGCCTCGAGCTTCGCCGTCGCCATGTCCGTCAGATGCACCAGGCGCGCGGACGGCATGACCCGCTTGACGGAGGCGAACATCAGCCCAGCGGCGTTGCGATAGAAGGTGGCGGGGCTCCCTGGACTGCCCATGAATTCAACATTGAGGTCGACGAAGAACGTCGCCACCTCGATCACGCGACCTTCCTCTCGACCAGCCACTCGTCGAGCCGGCTTTTCACCTCGTCCAGCACCGGCCCCCAGTCGTCGCCCCGCTGCCGGATGAGGTCGACCGCTCTGTACCAGGGCATGTTCCCAGTGACGCCGTACCGCCAGGCCGGGGCCGAGGGCGTCAGGCACCAGCACGGCACGCCCAACCCGCCGGCCATGTGGATCGAGGTCTGGCAAACAGAGACCACCAGATCGAGATTGGCGACCAGGGCCGCCAGGTCGTCCATGTCCGGCGACTCCGGCCCGTCCTTGCCGTAGTGATGGACCTTGACCCCGCGCTCCTTCTCCAGCGCCCGCACCTCGTTCTTGGCCGCCTCCGTGTATTGAAGACTTATCCAGTCCACATCGTCGCGGAAGATGGGGATTAGGGCCTCGAGCGGCAGCGAGCGCAGGTCGATCCGGGTCTTCTGCGCGCCCCCCTGCCAGGCAACGCCGATCTTGGGCTTTCGCCCGAGCTTCTTGAGACGGAAAAACCAGTGGCGCTTTTTCGTCTCGTCGACGATCAGATAGGGCTTGCCGGGAAAGGCGCCCTCGCTGCGGCGCCAGAACTTGGGCAGCGAGCCCAGCGCGCACTTGTAGTCGACCGTCTGGCCTTCCTTCATCCACTCGGAGCCGTCGTGCCGGTCGGTGCCGTGGACCTCGATCTCGGGGAATGACCGCGCCATCAGCCCGGCCAGCCTTACGGTCGGCTCGAAGACGATCTCGGCGCCCGTGGCGACGGCATCCGCCAGGCACGACGCGAACAGGATCTCATCGCCCAGGCCCTGCTCGCCGTGGATCACCACCTTGCCCTTCGATTCGCCGTCCCACCACGGCGTCATTTCGCCGTCGCCGCGGGCGTAGTTGCGCTCGCCAACGCCGCAATTCGATGCGGGGTGCAGCCGGTACTCGTGGGCGTCCCATGCCTCGGGCCACCGCTGCATCTCCAGCAGCGCCAGCCCCTTGTGCCAGAGCGATTGGGCATGATCGGGCTCGAGCGCGAGTGCCCTCTCGGAAAGCTCCAGGGCTCTCTCGGGCGTGCCATTGTTGATATAGATCGCCGCTTGATTGGATGGAAAATCCGGGTGCTTCTCGAAACGAAAAGCCTTCTCGAAGGCGAGATCCGCCAGCTCGTTCATGTGCTCGCGTTTGAAACAGATGCCGAGGTTGTTCCAGGCGTGGGCCGATGTGGGGCAGAGTTGCACCGTCTGTTGGAGCAGACACGCCGCAAGTCCCGTCCACCCCATCTGCATGTAGAGCGTCCCCAGCAGCGCCATGATCTGCGGGTTCGCCATGTTCTTCGAAAGGATCTCGTTGTAGAGCCGCTCGGCCTCCTGAAACCGCTCCGCCTCGTGCGCGGCCTGCGCGCGTTCGAGCATGTCCTTGGCCCTGACGAGCTTCATGGTGCCCTCTTGAAATTTTCAAAAAAAGGGGGGCCGAAGCCCCCCCATGTCCAGCTAAGCCTGATCCGCGTCCATCTGGTAGATGGCGCTGAACGTCATGATCGCGGATTCGGACAGCGCGACCGCGTTGGTCGCGATGATCCACGCCCACCGAGGCGTTGCCTCGTCGGAGATCGACACCTTGTAGGGCAGCTTGAGGTTTGCCTGGCGCCTCAAGATGCCGCCGCCCGTGTTCGACCAGTCCTGAGCCAGAGCGGAAGTCGACACCGTGACAGAACCCGAGGTAGAGCCCTCCGGCTTCTGAATCCCGATGTCCCACTCTTGATTCGCCGCGCCATCCGCGCAGTAGAAGGCGAAGTCGAGGATGGAGGCGCCGTGCGGAACCTTCGCGAGAAGGAACACGCTCGACGCTGTGCAAGTCGAGGTGACGGAGTGCTTGCTGCTCACAGCCTGCAGCCCCGCGTGAAGCTCCCGAACCTCGGTCTGATGGAGGGAACAAGTAACAGTAGCCATAATCTACCTCCTTCTTGCCGATTAGGGCGCTTCGGCGTGACTCGACATGACGATGGTGGCGAAGTCGACCGCATTGAAGACGGTCTTCGTCAGCCCCCAGATCATGCCGGCGGATACGCCGAGCTGGTTGCCGTAGTCGAACTGCTCCTCCACCCACGTCATCTTGCGGCTGGTGTTGTCCTGGCCGGTGCCGAAGCACGCAGCCTGAGCCCCGCACAGCACGGCACGGCGAACCGTGGTCGTGCTCGTCGCCAGCGGGACCCTGGTCGACTCGTGGATGATGGTGCCGTTGTACTCGCCCAGAGCGCCCGTGAAGATGTTGGCTTCCTTGCCATCACCTCCTTGAAGCTCGGCGCGGTGGATGTCGTACCACGTCACCCTCGCAGCCGTTGCGTCCGTCTTCAGGTTGTACACCTGGTACGGATGCAGGAACGCGACATACCGCGGCCCCCGCGAAGTCTTGACCGGTCGAATCAGCGGCGTCGCCACCTTGGCCAGCGTCACCGCCTTGTCGATCATGGTGAGCGCGAACTCGGCGCTACCCGATTCCGACGCGGACAGCGAGTTCTCCGTGGTCGCGTCCAAGGGACCGTAGACGATCCGCCCAGTCGTCGGTGCGGTCGTCGCGTTGTGACCCACGTTTCGCAGGTCGGCTTCGCCGGTGTTGCCGGCGATCTGGTTGAAGAAAGCCGTGTCGATCTTGTCCGCCCACCAGTCCCGCAGCCCGTCCAGGGCCTCCTCGCGGACGCTGAACGGAACCCGCTGCTCCGACATCTTGCCGTCCGACCGCACCGCATGGCGAAGCTGGTCGATCAAGAGATCGTCGTAGTAGGTGGTGAGCGCTTCCTCCTGGCCCTCAAGAGTCGCATCGCCGAGAATACCCGTCCCGGTGAGCTGCATCCTGAGCCCGTACCGAATCCGGTCTCCCGGTCCTTTCGCGAGCTCGTTCTGCACATAGCAGAGCGACCCCTTCGTCGTGCCCATGAAGCGCTCGACGAAGGTTTCCTTGAGAGCCTCCCGGAGGAGGCGCTTGGCCCAGATCTTAACGGCAAGCGGATGGTTGACCGGATATTGCGTCGTGGCCATAACCGTTGCCTCGCGTAAGTGGTTGATCCGAAAGGTGACTTCCCCGTTGCGCCGGGGGCGCGCCTCTCGCCACTCACGCGGACGAACACGACAGGCCGCTTAACGTCCGGCCAAACGCCAGTTGATCGGGAGGCTGTCAGCCTCCCATTGCTTTCTTCAGGTCTTTATCGCTCACTTGGCCGAACTCGTCGTCGTCCATCGCCAGGAGCGACTCCATCGTCAGACCCGTCGCTTGCGTGCCGCCCGCCGCGCTCAGCGACTTCGCGGCTCCCTCCGCCTTTTCCTCGGCGGCAATCTTGTCTTCGCCGTTGCCCGGCGTCGCTGGGTCAGCAGCCTTCTTCTCGTAGCCGCGGTGCTTGGCGATCGCGTACAGCCGCTCGGCGGGGTTCACCCCATCGCGGAAGGACGCCGCCGCGAGCTGCCGCTCGAATCTCCCGACTTCCTGGTTTACCCGCGCCGGGTCGGTAACCCCCCACGCGGCAAGCTCCGATTTCATCGACTCCTGCCAGTGCTGATAGGCGTCCGCAAAGTCGGGGTTTTCGCCGGCGAACTGGACGGCGGCACTGCGGTAAGCCTCGACCAGCTCTTGGTCGTTCTGTGCCGCCTGACTCTGCTGCGCCCGCTCCTCGTTCGATTGTTCGAGCTGATCCAGACGCCGACCAGTTTCGGCCTGCCCGTGCTGGAGATGCGCGGCAGGGTCTTCGTCGAAATCGGGGGGGGCCTCGGCAGGCGGCGCCAATCGCTTGGCGATCTCCCCCAGCCGTTCCTCGGTCTTCCCCTTGTACTCGCTGAACTCGCGGCCCTGGTCTTCGAGCCGGCGCTGGAACTCCTTGCGGCGCTCCCGCTCCTCGTGCAAGGCCCCGTGCGGGACCACGCGCTCGGACGGGTCTTTGGTCTCGTCCTTTTCATCGGCCTTGTCCCCGGCCGCCTCCTGATCTTCCGGCTCAGGCTCCGCCTTCTGCTCTTCTTCAAGCGGCGTCTCACCGCCCGTCTCCATGTGCCGCTTTTCCGCCTCGGTCAGGGCGTCGTCGTCCTCGCCCTCGATCGGGGCGTCGGTCTTTTCGTCTGCCATGATGTCCTCGTTGGATTGCCAGGCGCGGCCCGGCGCCGCCTATCGCTGAACCCTGTCTTGAGCGTCCATCCGACCGCCTACGAAATTGGCGATTGCGGTTACGCCCTCATTCTCGATCCTCGTCGCGTCGTGCCCGATCTCGGCCAATTCGCCTTCGGTCTTGGCGCGGTTGAGCTCCGTCTTCGATTGCGTCTCGCCAATGTCGGCCTGCTGCTCGGCCTCGTCGAGCTGCGCCTGCTTCTGAGCCGCCGGATTGGGCTTGCGAAGCTCCTCCGAGATGGCCGCGGTCAGCCCCGCGGGCAGCGGCGAGTACTTCAGCAGCTCAGTCCATACGACAGTCGGGAGCTGCACACTCAACAGCATCGGCATCATCTGCGCCAGGACGCTCCACACTCGCTCCTTCTGGTTCGGGCTGGTCGGCGCGTCGTCGACGATCACGTCATAGGTCAGCGTGCCTTCCTGCTTCAGCAGCGGCACATACTGCTCGCCTTCCTTGCCGACGATCCTGATCAGCCGGCCGTCCGAGATGTACTCGGTGATGAAGTGCAGGAGCATCCGGCCCTGCTCTTTGCGATACCGGCGCAGGCTGTTGAACAGCCCCGCCAGGATCGTCATGCCGGCCTGCTTGCGCTGGTATTCCAGAACGCCGGCCTGCTGCCGATCGGCCATCCCGAGGAGCTCAAGGTTGACGCCCGAAACATCTCGAATCGACGAGATTGCGAACTCCAGCATCTGCGGCAAGCCTGTCGGCAACATCCCGCCGGGCTTGAGCTGGACCCGTCCCTTGGCGAGGGCGTCTTGCGCCATCCAGGTTATCGAATCCGGGTTGGCCCAGTCCTCCTCGGCCTTCCGCACGTTATCGAAGGCCGCCTTCTCCGCCATGATCCCCTTGCCCGACGTGGCAATCTGGTGGAGGATGGTCGAGAAGAACTTGTTGGCCCACCGCTGCGGATCTTTCATGCCCCGGACTAGGCCGTAGAACGTCCCCTTATTCCTGTCCCGCTTGCCCGTGATGCAGCGATATGTGAAGCCCTTGGGGTACGGCGATTCCTTCGCCTCCAGCACCACCCCGCCGCTGAAAAACGCCCGGTAATACGCCCGGCGGTGCTTCTTCACCGACCGGACCTCCAGCCCCAACCTCGCCATCACCCGCTTGATCAGGGTCTTGTGCTCGCCGTCCTCGAGGGTCTTCATCTCGCCGCTGAACGGATCGAGAGCTAGGTGGTAGGGCTCGCGCTCGTACCACTGGTACTCGACGACCCGGTAGGTGTTCTTTTTGTCGACGACCCACGACGCCTCGCTGCCGCTTCTGTACTGATCGCCGGGGACCGTGACGTGAGGGTTGCTCTCGGCCTCATCGTCGCCTTCCTCCTCGAACTCAGGGCGCCCGATCTCTTCGGCCTTGCCGGGCCACTGGGCTTCCAGCTCGTCCTTGGTGTAGTCCTTGACCCGGAACAGCCGGCGCGCATCTCCCAGGTTCCGCTTGCGGGCGGCGTGATCCCAGGTCATCTCCATCGGGTCAATGCGCTCGATCAGAATGTCGTTTTCTTCGCTCTCGGTGTCCAGCCGGGTTTCCGTCCATCCCATGCCGCAGATCACGGTGTCAGTGAAGCCGTCCGACTCCTCGTCCTCGGCATCGCATTCGTCGCGGACCCAGTCCGCGGCGCCCGTCAGAACCTCGTTGACCCCCACATCGCCCTGCTCGCGCGGGATGTAGCGAACCTCTTGGCGATTGCCGATCTCGGTCCCGGACACTGCGTCGATGACCGGCCCGATCCTGTTGAACGTGACGATGGGCCGTAGACTGTCCTTGAGCCTCTGCTTGTCCTGCTGGTCCCATTGCTCACCCGCAACGAAGGCGTAATCTTCCCGCGCCTCGATGCGCCACTCAATGGCCCGGTCGCGGTCCTCCTTCCAGTGCATCTTGGCCTGCAGCAGAAGGTCTTCGTCAGAGGGGAGCGGCATCACACGCCCATCCATGTGCCTGCGGCATGGTGCTTCCGGCGCCGATAGCGGTCCACGATTTCAGGATCAATCGGCTGCGGCCACACGGTCGGCATCTCCTCGTCCAGAATGCGTGAAAGCGCGTCCAGCATGTCGTCATGGTGTCCCACCGGGAACGCCTTATATTCCTCCTCGACGAACACCGCCGTGAGGTTTTCAAGGAGGCCCTCGTAGTTGGTCTTGTAATGGACCTCTGGCAGCCAGACCCGCCCCTGCTCGAACAGCGGTATCAGCCGCCGGATGCGATCCAGCTTCGGGATGGACACGGGCAACTCGACGATCGAGAAGCGATAATTCTCCCGGTTCATCCGGTCTTGCATGTGCTCGATGTCGGCCTTGAAGCCGTTCTTCTCGTACCCGACCGCCTTCGGCGTCCAGACCCGATGCAACCGGAACAGCAGATCCGCCCGCTGCGTCAGGCTCAGCCGATCCCGGTAGAAATCCTGAACATAGTAGTTTGAATCCTCGCCTAGCCCGACCACGAACATGGCCGTATAATCGGAGCTTCGCTTTTTCTCGCTCGCCGGGTCGACGAGGATGTAGCGGTTGGTCGTCGTGTCCACGTCGCCGCTGTCCTCGTGGTGCTTCAGCCACTCCGGCTTGAAGCCCTGCGTCTCGTCGGCCTTCGGGTCAAGGAGCTGCTGGCAAGCGAAGGTGTACGGCCCCTGCTCCTTTCGCTTTTCGGCCAACCGTTCGCGGGTCAGCAATACCGGCTCTCCCTCAACTGTCCCGTCCTCCGTGGCAGGATAAATCCGAGGGGACGCAGCCCCGCGGCGCATGATCTCGCTGTAGGTGTCGTTGTAGTGGTAGCGCGTCCCGCAGTAGCGCGCCGTCCCGCCCTCGGTGCCCAGGTTGCGGGACAGCTCCCACGCTTCCGTCACCTTCTTGATCATCTCCGGCGAGCTCACCGATTCGCGGGTCACCACGTCGTCGTAGACCATCAGCCCGAAATGCCGGCCCGTGGGCTGGCCGTCCACCAAGCCCCACGCTTCGAGCGTGCTTTCCTTCGGGTTGCCCTTCCGCTTGACGATGATGCCGTCATCCTCGGACCACTTCGGCGACTCCTTCGATGGGTTCTCCCACAGGATCTCCGGGAAGAGCGCTTTCAGCCGTTCGTTGGATTCGAACTCCCGCTTGATCTGCCGCAAGAACGCTTTGGCGATTGGTCGGGTGTGCGAGAAGAACCCCACGGTGAGATCAGGGTCGCGAAGGATGTTCTGAACCGTCAGCGCGAAGGTGATGATCGTCGACTTGTAGTGTTCCCGCGCCCACAAGTCGATATGGCCGTCTGGTGACGCCTGAACCTCGCGGCAGCGGTCGAACAGCCACGGGACCACGATGTCCTTGCGGCCCATGCCGAACCACAGCAGGAAGTAGAGATCAGTTTGGCAGAGGTTCCTTAGCTTCGCCGTTTGATCCTTGGGCGAGAGTTTGAGTAATCCATCGAGCAGTTTCGGATACTGGCTCTGTGTGCACGCCCACGCTTCCGCCAAGATTGACCTCGTGATGCTCCGCGACGATCCACTTCGCTTTGGTCTTGAGCCAGAAGATTTGCGCCGTGACGTTGCCCTGCACCACCGCTTGATTGTAGAGGGCCTGCGCGACCTTGGCGTTCGCCTCAACGGCGCCGGTGGCGAGCTCAATCTCGAAATGCCTGTTGAGCGTGTTCGGGGCGATCCCGATCACCTTAGCGATATCCACTCTCGTGACGCCATATGCGATTAGCGCTTTCACGCTCCGGCGTTGGTCGGGCGTCGGCGCGAACGGCGGCCTCCCAGCGCCGGCCTTGACGGCCTTGGCTGGCGGAGCCTTTTTGCGGGGCGGCCTTGCCATCTAGCCTGTTCCCTCCACCGCCGCCGGGCCTTCGCGCTCCGCGGCGATCTCTTCGACTGACCCTACGCCACGCGCATGACGGCGCCGAGCGACCCGCCGGGGTGGGTGCGCTTGAGCTCACTGGCGTCCAAGCCATGACGCTGTGCGACACCCATCACGAGGACATGGCCTAGCACGAGCGAAAGGGTGACGGACGTGGTCGGGACCAGGCCGGCGACGTCGATCTCGTCATGAACGGGGATTACAACGGCCACATCGGATTCGCGGGCCAGCCAGCTATCGGGATCAGCGGTGATGGCGACTCGCATGTACCTGTCGCGCTCGTGGCGCCAGAGCGATCGCAGCTCCTCGGTCGCGCCCGACTTTGAGAAGGCGACCAGGACATCGCCCGTCATCAGCGCGCCGATATCGCCGTGCGCGGCCTCCGTGGGGTGCAGCCAGATCGCGGGAATGCCGAGCGAGGCGAGCGTGGCGGCAAAGAGCCGCGCGACCAGGCCCGACTTGCCCACGCCCGTCCCGACGATCCGCCGCGCGTCAGCGAGCAGAGCCACGGCCCGCTCGAAATCGTCGTTGAGGGTCAACAACAACCGACCCAGGCCGTCCATCTCCAGACGGATGATGCCGCGTGCGTTGTCGAGGATGGGGTTATCCTTCCGAGCATGAAAAATCCCGCCCCAGTTTCCCAACGGCGGGCTGGACGCAACTTCTCCAGTTGCCACAAGTATGCGTTACGACTCGCAACTTGTCAAGTTGTAGTGTTCGGCGAGGCGGTCGAGCACCATCTGGAGGGCCACCCGCGCAACGCCGCCCCGCCAGCCGAGCGCCCTCTCGACCTGGCCCAATCGCTTGGCCTCCACGATGATGGAGAGCGCTAGGCCGCCCTGCGTCTTGCCCAGCACCAGCAACGCCTTGGTCACCTCGTCGCGGGCGTCGAGCACGGCATCGGGCAGCCCCCCCGTGCCCGAAACGCCTGGAATGCGGTCTAGCGACGGCGGCGGCGGCGGGTCGTAGCGGGCCTCGTGCCAAACAGCACGAAACTGGCACCCCGCCCGGTACTGGCGCTTGCCGATGTAGCCCCGGCGGAAGCACCAGTCGAGCGTGGTCTGGTCCAGCACCTTGTGCGCCAGGCCCCGCTCGTCGTCGTCGTCGTGGGTCACCACCCGCCCGAGCTCGTGGCGCCGGCGCATCTCCGGCGTCGGGCCGGGCTTGTCGTCGTCACCCATCGCGTTCAACATCGTCAGACAGCCTCAGCCTCCATTGTTGATGAAAGTCTTTAATTTCGCCACCACCTCGGAGCCGAAGCCGAAGCGCCCGCGCAGCCCATTGGTCAATTGAGGACGGGATACACCGACGCGCCGCGCCAGGTCGTAGTGGGTCAAATTACGCGCACGAATTTCGTCACGGACGAAACGACGCACAGGAGGAGGAGCCACACCCGCCCACCACAGGCCCGCCGGGGATATGTGGGACGTATTGCGAGGAAAGCTTTGAGAGGCTTGGCATTTCACCGCCAACATGCGGCCTGCGCCGCCCTCTCCCCCGGCCCGCCGGGGACGTGGATGGGCGTCGGCCGCCGCGGCGGCGGCCTCCTCCTCGTACCGCCCAAGCGGCGCAGCGTATCCGCGACCATCTCGCCTATCTCGCTGCGCTCCTCTGGCGTGGGCTCTTGGCGCTGCTCGTCCCGCTCGTCCTGCTCTCGCTGCTCCTGCAGGCGCGCCAAGTCCTCTCGATCGTCACGCGACTGCTCCGCAAGGAACTCGCTGAGTTCCGCAAAGCTGGGCCACCACTTGAACCGCCGGCCAGCCTCGTAGAGCGTGGCCCGCGTGAAGGCCCGCGCCGGCACCTCGACCAACCCCGGCGCGTAGATCGCGATCTTCACCTTCGCATCCGCCACCGGCATGTTGCCCGCAACGAGCACCCCGAGCGAAGCCAGCCATTTACTGACCGTCGATCCTTCCGCCGGGACAAGCCGCCTCTCAAGGGCCGCTATCCTCACCCTCAGCGAGTTCAGCGGCGGCTTGAATGAAACCGTTCCGGTGCTGGGTATATTGTCGGTCATAGGCACCTTCCATCAAACGGGTGAAACTTTTGGATTGCAGCATGAAGTCGAAGTCTGCTCGCCAGCCCCGGTCGTTGTGGCCGTGCAGGAATGTCGACCCGGCCAGCTTTTCAAGCGCCGCGGCCCAACCATCCATGCCGCCGCATTCAGTCAACCGCCTGTCCAACGCCTCCGACCGGGCAGGCGTCATCCTCTGCACTCTCGGCAGGCTACACTTCTCGGCAACGACGTTGTAGGCGTCAACGGCTCTTTGCAAGGTGGCGAGGTCGAAGCCGTTCACCTTCGCTGGCAGCGTTCTTCTGAAAGCCGGGGGGATATCGAGAATGTCGTCGTCGAGAGGGGGGGCCAGCGCCCCGCGCGCGTCTACCCCTTCTTTCTTTGTCTCTATCTGTGTCTTTGTCTCTGTAGCATCATCAAGCATTGCTTTGGGCATGCTTGTAGCATGTAGGTCTTTGTTATTTCTCCACCTTGCCTTTGCGGCCTTCCGGGCTCGATCCGAGTGAAGTTTTGCCCGGTTGTCCTGCTTGTCGAGCTCCTGATCGCACCGCTTGAGGTGCAACACGCCGTTAATTGGCCGGAAGAAAGCACGAATGATCTCGGCATTGGCGGTCCATTCGGACAGGCCAACACGGGCGGCGCCAGCAAGGGCGAGGTCGTTATCTGGAAGGGGTGTGCGCGATCGCATGTAGTAGTCGATCAAGCGCCGGTAGATGCCGTCTTGGACGGCGGTGAGATGAAGCGCGTCAGCTTCATACTCTTCGTAATACCAAGGATACCAGTCCACGAAATTCAGCCCCCAATGGCTTGGCCGCTTGAGCGCGGCTATAAAAAATCCGCCGGTAATTCCCGATTGGGCGAGAAAACGGTAGCTAACCGCTGTCCCGGCACAATCAATATACACAACATGCTGCCATCGTTCAACAGCTCACTTCTATGGCCGGTGCGCCGTCACTTTCGGCGACTTGCTGACCCGACCCGGCGGGCGATAGTTCCCCGTCCCCTTGCACTGCGGGCACATCCGATTGCCCTTCCAGGTGCTGCGGAATGGCCGCTGGCACCGCAGGCAATCCCGGATCGTCGTGGGATCGCGGGGGGCTGGCGTGGGCGTGGAAGTCATACCCCGCATATCCCTTCGCACTCATTGCCCCAAAGATTGCCCTGGCCGCGCTCTTCAGGGGTAGAGAAATCCACCTCCTCAAGCGGCTTGAGTGAACGGTGCCTGTATTGCAGCACTGGACGAAGGTTGCGGATGGCGCGGTCAACCTCCACTGCGTCGGCAAAATCATCTGAAGATAATGCCTGCCAATCTTCAGTCGACCGAAAGGGGCACCCGTTACACGCTGATCGGGGCGGCTCTGGATAGTCGCGCTTTTTAAGCCATTGCAGACAATCCCAGCGCCTCATTTCGTGCTCGATAAGAGGCCAGCGGTTGGTCATGTATTGAACCATCGCCGGCTTCATCCGAGCAGGCTCATCACGAGAAATCCCGATCCAAACCTCTATCGCGTCTTTAGGGATGCGGCCATGCTTCTCCGTTTTCTGGTAATAAAGCTCTTTGATTTTATCGCGGATTGGGTAGAGCTTGAAAACCTTCGTGCATTGCCGTCGCCCCATGCCAGTCTCAGTGTACCAAGGCACGTCTGAATAACCAGCACTGAGGGCTTTCCTCCGAAGATTCCCCGCTGAGACAACATGGACGGGGAAGGGCAACACGTTCGGAGATTGTAGCCATTTCAAGTGCCGGTAAACCGCCGCCGGCTCCCACCCCGTATCCGCAAAAATTGCACAATCCGGCTTCGGGGTAAGTTCGTCATGCGCGGCCATCAACGCCATCGCGGTTGACTGCACACCCGCGCCAAGGCTGAGCACTCGCAGGACAGGCGCGGGGCTGGCTTCGCGCGGGGCTGGCGTGGGCGTGCTGGTCACAGCATCTTCTCCTGCACGGCCTTGGCCGGCGGCTCGATGAACAAGTCAGGCTGATCATACGCCTCCCGAATACGCTGGCAGGCGATCTCGAAATACTTCCGTTCGATCTCGATCCCAATGAATTTCCGGCCCAACTTGGCGCAGGCTACGCCAGTGGTGCCAGAGCCCATGAAGGGATCGAGGATGATGCGGGCGTCATCGGGAAGATGGTTGATGCACCACTCGATGACGCCAACTGGTTTTTGTGTGGGGTGCTCGCGCGGAATATTGCGCTCTTTTCGCATACAACCATTCCAAAGAAATCGCAGTATGCGTATCGCTTTTGGCAGGTTCGTCCATGCAATTTCGCAATCGGCAAAATCTGTTTTTCCATTCAATTTATCCCAGATCAGCCAACAATTCGACGGAGCTAAGTCGTAATAGTTCCCGCCGAAAACAATGCTATATTGTGCGATAGAAATCGCGAGATGAACTGCCGCATCCGCTGTTTTTTCGTCCCATTTCGAATCGCCGTAGTCTCTACGATACCGCTGGGCGTTTCGTATTTTACTCGTTAGCCCGCTTGTCCGCGTCTTTGCTTTACCGGCGGCCTCCCCAATCCCATACGGTGGGTCCGTCACCACAGCGTCCACCTTGCCAAGCGTCGACAGCACCTCAAGGCAATCGCCCAGATACAGCGTGGCATCGCCTATCTGGCGTTTGTCCTGCCAGGGATCAGACATCCCGCAGCATGAACACGCTATGATCCCCGTGGCTGCCCGGCATGGGCGCGGCAACGAGCAGGCCGCCGTACAGGCACGACTCGGTAAACCGCCAGCCCTGCGCCATGTAGAGCACAAAGGCGTGCAGCGGCGCGTAGATGGCCTCAGTGTGGCGGGTCAATTCGCGGCCTCCGTGAACAAATCAATTTGACGGGGATACACCTTGCGAGCACCAACCTCGCGCTGAAGAATTTCGACTGGCACGAGGCGCCCGTGAGTGTCGTTGGCTTGAGCGTACTTGTTCTGCGGAACTTCTCGAAACTCGTAAATGTGCCCACCGGTTCCATTGTGCCCAAAGGCCCACCGCTTCAACTTAAATAGGTCCATGATGTAAAGCGTGTCGGTATTTAAAAAGTAATAGAACAGCAAATCCGCACGGAGCTTGGCGAGCCAGCCGACGTTTGAGCCAAAAGTCGCATGGTCGCCGCGCTTCTCAAGATTTCGGTTGCTCCAGGTTTCAAGGAACAGGTTCCCAGTATGCTTTTCCTCAATCTTTACCTCGATGCCCCAGAACCTTTCAGCGTCTGAATTGAAGCCAACATCCCCGACCGCCTCCTGAAGATGCCGTGCCAGCGCGCCCTTGCTCGTCATCACGAGCTGCCCGTCGTGCGCGCGCTCCTTGAGGAAGGGAAGAAGGATGGCGAACCCGCGGGCTTCAACTGTTCGCGCTTTGCTGAAGGCGTTCACGCCGCCACCTCTTCGGCGAGCTGAGTGAACAAACTCCGCTCGATATCATTCCCCCAAACCGTCCATCCAGGAGCAACGCGCCGTGCGAAAAGCTCAAGACGCGGGCCTTGGCCGGCACGTTCGATTGCCGCTCTTACCTCTTCCGGCTTGGCACTATGTTGGCTGCGAGATATTTCCTGCCAGCTTTTAAGTCCTCGGTCAGCGAAAGTTAACCCCCCCCGCACGCCGAGCAACATAAACTCATGAGAAACTCGCCAGTAGTTGCCAATCCCCATCTCGGGCTTCGCCCAGATAAAGCAGCTTTTGTACTCAAACCCCCAAGCCTCAAGGACTGTGCGAGCGTCAAATAAAAATCCGTTGGTAGTCCACAGATGCAGATGCGCTTGGTTCGCCGCCAACTCGGCAATGGGCATCTCCGCCACTTCGGTAGGCGTCATGCCGCTGTAGTGATTGCTNGTTGCGGCTCGCGTTCCCTGGTTGCCGTAAAGCCACGGCGGGTCGGCGTAGATGGTCCCGAACTTCAGCCCCTTCTCGATGAGCAGGTTCAGGTCTTCGGTGCGGCAGGTCTCGGCGGGGTCAACGGGAGAAGGCGCGGGCTGGTTCCACTCGTCACGGAATCGAGTGATGTCCGCGCGTTGCATGTCCGGCCGGATGACGCCCTGCTCCAGCGCTGCGCCGAACTGTTCGTCGTTCAACTTCGTGAATTCGTAGAGGGTCATCCACGAGGGCGGAAGAACGGACGCATGCGTCCGATTTGCCAGCCGCTCATCGTTGGCAATCGCCATGAGCCTGCGCGCCGTCCTTGGCCCGAACGGCAACTCGGTCTCCACCATCGCCTCGAACTCGCCGTGAGGAAGCGCGGCCTTCGCTTCGATGAGCAAGCGGCCCGCGCCGAGGATACTTTCGCGCGAGGCGTTCCATGCCTCCACGATGCGCGAAGCCCACTCAATAGGCGTGCCGGTGTTGCTCGGCACGCTCACCGCCCGCCCCCGCTCATGTGGCAGGCCCGGTAGTGCCTGGCGCAGTAGCTCCCCTGTGCCACGGATTTGCCGCATTTCGTCCAGGGCTTCGCATGGACATGGCTGGCGATGTGCTGGCATTCCCTGTGCCTGATGCCCGGAACCATCGGCCGCAGCGTGTTGAACTGGCCGGACCCGCGCTTCCAGGTGTAGCCCGAGCTCGCGCGCCTGATCATGGCTCGATGGGCACGGGCCTGGATGTCGTCGGCATCGCCCAGAGGCGGGAAGGTGAAGGTCATCGCTCACTCCGTCTCGCTGTAGGCGCAGATGAATTCCGCCGCGACTTGAGGGCAGATGGCGTTCCCCGCCCCCCGCAACAGGCCCACTCGATTAGACGCGGCATGGGCTTCGAGCACTCTCGCCCTGTACGTCTCAACACAGCGTGCCAGAATGAATGACAGTTCATGCAAAGCCGCTGAAGATTTGTCGGGTCGTTGTCTTTGGCATTGCCGTTTATGTGATGGACGCACAATTCCACAGTCGCGCCGCAGGCTTCGCACGGCCCGCTCAATAATTTCTGCGCCCTCTTCCTTGCCGCTGCGATAGTCGGCGGCTCTGTCGCATGTTGCCTCAGCACCGAACAAGAGATCGAGCAAAAGCGTCGGCGCAGGAAATTCGAGACACATTCCAACTGGTTTCTCTTGCCCACCCGAGCCCGCGCGAATTGCATCCCGCACCATTCGCACATTTTGATGGGCGTCTGTTTGGGTTCTCTTGGCATGATCAGCTATCTCCTGCCACGTTTCTTCCTGACAGGAGCACACACTATCCAAAGCGGGTTGTATCCCATGAGCCAAAGGGAAAATGCTGGATTCAACGCGCCGCGCTTTTCCGTCGCCGCAGGGGATGAGGACGCAGTCGCCCCAAGGACTTGTTTGCTCAACGGCTTCCCCTGTGGGCGCATTTGTCGCCGTTCCATCATCTCCGGGGTGCCGTACTCTGAGCGCATGTCCCTTGCTGTCGGCGCTGCCCGACCCGCCGCCGCCGCCGTCGCCTGTAGGTCGCGAGCTGACTGATGCGACGGGTTGCTCGATGCGCCCCTGTGCCCGTGCGGGCCTGTCCCCGTGTCCAGCGTCGGCCACCCACCAAAGTCGTTGCCTGATGTGCGGCGCGCCGACGCTCGCAGCCGGCAGATCGGCGGCCCCGACGGCATATCCCAAGTGCTCCAGATCAGCGCGTACTCCAGAGAGCCATTCACGTCCATCCTTGCTCGCAACCTGCTCTCCAAACACAACTGGAGGCTGGTACTCGGCGATGAGGCGTTGAAAAGCGGGCCAGAGGTGTCGCTCGTCGGCATGGCCTTTTCGCTGTCCCGCGCTCGAAAGCGGCTGACAGGGACAGGAGCCGGTCCAGACGGGGCGATCATCGGGCCATCCCGCGAGGCGGAGGGCGTAGGGCCATCCGCCGATGCCGGCGAACAGGTGGATGTGTCCGTATTCTCGGAGGTCGTCGGCGGAAACATCTCGAATGTCTCGCTCATCAACATCGCCCTCGGGGATCAGTCTGTCCGACATGAGGTTGCGGAGCCACTGGGCTGCGAAGGGCTCGATTTCGTTGTAGTAAACCGCCACTCACGTCACCCTCGCCCTCGTGGGGATGCCCCAGGCCCGCAGAAACCCCTGCACATGCTCAAGGCACCGCGCAAGCTCAACCACGCCCCCAGCACGCTCTATGGCCGCGCAAGCACCATCTTGAACGGTCGAGAACGTCTTGCCGGGGGCCTTCAGTTCAATGCAGAACACCTTGCCCCCGTGCAGGATTACAATATCCGGCACGCCCGCCTTGACGCCCATCCGCTTGAGCTTCGCCGCTGTGGCCCGTGGCCGCTTCTCGCCATTAGCCGGGTGAAACCAGAACGTCGCATCCGTCAAGCCCCGGTCCAGATATTCCGCCACGGCCTCGTGCAAGTCCTGCTCGAGGTGCTGGCGCCTGCTGCTCATCTCACCAACCCAGCTTCACCGGCTCATCGCTCTGTAGCTGCCGCCATGAAACCCTGATCACCAACTGTGCATCCTCCCATGTCGGCTCGCGCCCGGACCACGGAAACTTCACGCTGTTAATCACCGCCCGAGCCGTGGCGCCGTGCTGCGCCGTCCACAGGCAATGCTCGACGGCGATCTCGTGGGCCTCGTCAGCCATCGTCGAGTGCCTTGATCTGGGCCGCTACAGATAGAGCGCTATCAAACCGAATGCGCAGGTAAAGTTTAGCGCCCCGCACCGAAGGCCCTTCATCGGTCATCACCTGCGCCATGTCCCGGCCCGGAAACGGCAGGCGCCAGTCGGCGGGGATCGCGCGGGGGACAAACTTCATGTCACGCGCTCAGAGGCTTGGCACAGGACAGTGGACACGCGAAAGAGAGCGCCGGGCCACCACGCGGCAGCCCGGCCAAGTTGAAAGGAGAACAACCACTCTTCGCCAGGAGGGAGGTGCCCGGCAGGGCGAAAGTGGCGTGCCCTATCATTCGACTGGCGGATCATACAGGTCAGGCCGCACCACATGTGGCTCGACCCCAGCGAGTTCTGCCAGCCGTTTGGCCCTCTCGGCAGGACAGCGCGTCCATCGGCTCACTGCTTGCTTGCTGATTCCCATCTCACGGCCCACGGATGTAGGGCCACCAGCTTTTAAAACAATTTGATGTACGTCCATGACCGGCAGGGTAAAATATTTCGCCGCGCGGGTCAAGAAATTATTGACATCAGTCAACGATTAATTTACAGTCTGCCCATCAGCCGAGCGCGGACATGATGGAGCAAAACACGATGACCCCATTTTACGAACACGCGATCGCACCGTTGGCCCGGACCACGCATCCCCGGCAGCCGTCCGCCACGCGACCACCGATGGAGGGAGCCGCGCCATGACCGACCGCACCGACGACGCCGACGCGCTTCTGGCGATCAGCGCCAAACTCAGCGAGGCCACGCGGGACGCGCAGGCGTTGCACCCCAAAACCCGCAACCCCCGCGTCGAGTCCGTCCTTGAGGACTTAATCGCGCAGATCGACAACCGCTTGCAAGATCTGAACGGCGAGCGGGATCTAATCGAGGCCGGCGACGGCTACCTCGCGAGCGGCGAAGCCGAGGCTGCCGAGGTCGTGATCAAGGGGGAGGAGGCCGACTGATGCTGCGCCTCACTTTCCAGCGATACCCGCTGCTGTACTGGATCGGCGAGACGTTCACCGTCCTGGTCCTCTACATCGGCGCGTTTGCGTGGATGGGCATCTTGGCCCTGGTGGCGCTATGAACCCCCCCGGCAGGGCTGGCTCGTGGTCGTCGCTGGCGTGGCGCTGGTGCTGGTGATCGCAGCTCTCGCTATCATAGCCGTGCTCAGCAACACCCGCCCCCCCATCGAGCCGTCCGGGCCGCCGCTCTGGGGCGTGGTGAAATGATTACCCTCTGCGCTCGCTGCGACAACCTGCACCCAGACAGCAAGGGCAAGCCACCGTGGCGCTGGATGTGTTCAAAGCACCCGCGCATGGAAGGGTATGGGTTTGTGACTGAGACGCAATGGGATAATTTTGATCCGTGGCTGTACTGCCGCGATGTTAACGGGGGTTGTTGTCCCCTGCATGAACCCAAACGAGAGGACCAGTAATGGATATCAACACGCAGTTCCCATCCACCTACCTCAAGGCCGCCAAGACGTTCGGTGCTGCGGAGAAGGAGATCAAGGCCCTGGTGCCCGATGATGCCTCTCGCGCCTTCGGTCACGGGAGCGAATTGACGATCGCCGGCCTGCTCGGGCATCGGGTTCCCTCGGTCACGGGACGCTACGCCCATCATGTTGACCGCGCGCTCATCGCCGCCGCCGATCGGGTATCGGCAACCATCGCGGCGCGGCTTGAGGGACGTGAGGGGGAAGGCGCCCGCGTCGTCAGCATCACGGATCGGGCGGCGGTGCCATGACCGAGTCGAAGAGGGATTGGTTCATTCGCGAGAGCCTTGGGCTGAAGTACGTTCTGAACATAGCGCGCGGGGCCGCGCCGAGGGATGCTGTGCCTGCGAGTGGCGAGTGGCGCATTCGGTATGATGCTCTCGTTGCCGCCGTCCGCGAGGGGAGGCTCTACGCGACATCTGATGATCGCAGGCGGCGGTTCTGGCTGGTGGCATTGAACGATCTGTGGAGCTTCGCCTCGCACGCGGACGAGCACTGGAAATGGGCTCGATCTTTCTGTCGCGATTGGGCAGATGCGCGAGGCCAAGAGCTCAAGAAGGCGGGAACCCCGCGCCGGAGAGACAAAGGCTCTCGCACGACCGCTACGGTTGAGGTCAAGCGCGCCAAGAGCCGCGCGCTCAGGATAGGAGAACTGAAACATGACTAGCACGGCAGCGGCCAAACAGAGCGGCGACGGCGCGATTGCCGAGTTCCCGCCCGACCAAGTGGACCTGATCAAGCGCACCATCTGCAAGGGATCAACCGACGACGAGCTTCGGCTGTTCCTCTATCAGGCCCGGCGCACCGGCCTCGACCCGCTCGCCCGCCAGATCTACGCCGTGAAGCGTTGGGACGGCCAGGAGCGCCGCGAGGTCATGTCGATCCAGACCTCCATCGACGGGTTCCGCCTCACCGCCGAGCGCACCGGCAAGTATGCCGGCCAGCTCGGGGCGTTCTGGTGTGGGAAGGAGGGCGAATGGCGGGATGTCTGGCTTGCCGACGAGCCCCCCATTGCCGCCAAGGTCGGCGTGTTCCGCTCCGATTTCAACGAGCCCTGTTGGGCCGTGGCGCGGTTCAGCTCCTATGCCCAGACCAAAAAGGACGGATCGCCGACTCGCATGTGGGCGACGATGCCCGACGTGATGCTGGCCAAATGCGCCGAGGCGCTGGCGCTCCGGCGAGCCTTCCCACAGGAGCTCTCGGGCATCTATACCAGCGACGAGATGGCGCAAGCCGCGAACGACGCCCGCCTCGCGGCCAAGGACGTGACCCCGAAACGCGAGGCTCCGAAAGCCGAGACCGCCGAGGCGCCCACCGACCCCGAAACGGGCGAACTCCTGCCGCCGTCGATCGTCCTAGTCCCCCAGACCGACGACGGAGAGAGGTCGGACTGGATGACTTGGGGCAGCAAGTTCGCTGCGGCCCTCAATAGCGCCACCACGTCCGCCGATGTCAACGCGTGGCTTGAGGAGAACAAGGTCCCGCTCGGCAATTGCAAGTCCGCGGCCCCGAAGATCCACGCCCGGCTGGACGCCATTGCGACCGAACGCCTCAAGGAGCTTACGCAGGCGGAAGCCGCGTTGGCCGGCGAGATCGCCGACGGTGAGCCGGAACCCAACATTCTGACAGGCGGATAATGCCAGTTGAGTGCCTGATGGAGGCCCGTAACGGGCGGCTCGCGCCGGTCGATACGATCGGGGCCGACTCGCTGGACGCGGTTCCCGTCGGGACGGTGCTGCGGGTCAAGTGGAGTCGCCCGCGCAACGCCGGGCACCATCGCAAGTTCTTCGCCTTGCTCAACGTCGTGTTCAAGGCGCAGTCGCGCTTTGCGACGCTCGACGACTTGTTGGATGCGATCAAAATCGCGACGGGGCATTACACGATCTGGCGGGTAGGGGATCGCGAGATCCTGCGGCCAAAGAGCATCAGCTTCGCCGCGATGGACCAGACGGCGTTCGAACAGTTTTACGAACGCGTCGTTGCCCTGATCCTGGAGACGATCCTGCCCAACGTCGAGCGCGCCGATCTTGATGCGGAGGTTCACGAAATTCTCGAAGGCCGGAGGCCCGCCGCATGACCCCCCTCCCGCCCCGCCGCAAGCCCCCCAAGATGGGCTGTCGAGAGTCACGAAAGCGCGTGTTCCCGGCCCATCGTGCATTCGTCAAGCGCCACCGCTGCTCCATCCAGGGCTGCCCCAACGAGCCGAGCGAGGCCGCGCATGTGCGCTCCAGCAGGGATGGCGGGGCGGGGCTGAAGCCCCATGACGCTTGGTGTATCTCGCTCTGCATAGAGCACCACCGGGAGCAGCACACGATAGGCGAGCGGGCGTTCGCCAAACTCTACACGGTTGACCTGCTCGGGCTGGCCAAGGCGTTTGCGGGACGGTCGCCCGTGCCGGAGGTGCGGGAGTACAGCAAGAGGATGGTGACATGACCGACGAGCCCCTGACCGACGCCGAGCTTGCCGAGCGGCGGCGGAAAATCGCACCTGCCAGGGATGACCGCCACGCGGGCGCCTCCGGCGAGATCAGCACCATCAGGGAGAGGCACTGCCCGCGCGAATAGTGGATGAGCGCGTAGCGCGTAGCGGCGACGTCGACGAGCACGCTCAGCCCCATCGCGCCGATCAGAATCCAGAACGTGAGATCCATGGCCTATCTCCCCTTGGAGCCCGGGGGCGACATGGCGCGGTCGCCGAACCACCACACGGTCGCCGTCGAGGCGCTCCACACGACCGAGTAGACGGTGTAGCGGACGAGCTCGGCGACGTCCGTCTCCTTGAGGTAGCCCGAGATCAAGCCCCGCGTCACCATGTAGACCACCGCCGCGGCGACGACCCACAGGAACACTGTCAGGAACGGGCGGAATAGCGATCTGATGTCGTTGACCCAGCGGTGCACCGAGGCGGCATCAACCCGAGCCGCCGCGTGGGACGCCTCCAAGCCACGCCAGGAGCCCTCGGTCTCCGCAATCGCGAGCTCCTGCTCGGTCTCCTGAGAGCGGGCCTGCATGTTCAGCTTGAGAAGATCGGCCTCGTGAGCCCACTTCACTTTTTCCCAGGCCTGGCGCTGCTTCTCTTGGAGATACTTGGTCCCGACGCCGATGAGGCTGCCGATAAGGCCGAAGATCCCGCCGGAGGCGGCCCCGCCGAGGAGGCCAATCACATCACCGAAGTCCATACCACTTTGCTCCTCTGTCCAGAAAACCACTGCCTGCGACGGCCACAGTCAACGTGCAGGAAGGTTTGATAGAACCCGAACCCGCTGAACCCGGCTTCACGGCACGCCTCAAGCAGCCGCCTGCGGTCGTGGTTGCGGGTCGAGATGTCAAAGGCGTGCCCTTCCTTGTGGCTGGACTTGGGCGCCCCGCCGATCATGGCGTTGTGGATCGGGTCGCGGTAGGCACTGTTGATGAAACACGCGCGGGCGAGGATGTTGCGGGCCTCCTCGAGGCGGTTCATCGCCCCCGGAACCAAGAGTAACGACCCATCGCGTCGGCTGGCGATCTCGGCGGGCCGGAAGTCCCACCACCGCCAGACCCGGGGCGGCACCTCGGAAAAGTGGTTAAAGTAGAGGCGCCCGTCAGTCATCGTTCCCAAGCCCCAGCTCGACCGCATTCATCCGCTCCAGCGCCTCCGCCAGCGCGCGGATGGCATCGCCGGACACCCCATCGTGCTCCTCGTATTCATGCACCACGGCCCAGCCGGCAGTGAACAGCTTCTCACGGGGGCCTTGCGGCTCAGTCACTGCCCTCGTTCTCCTTCCGCACCGCCTGTTTGTTCACCGCCGCGGCCAGTGCCGTGACGTGCTGAAGCGCCGCACGCGTCGAGAGCACCTGTGAGGTGAGCGGCTGGCTTCCTTCTGCGCTGTAGGTTTCGAGGTAGATGCCGTTTTCGTCCTCCACGATGATGGCGCGGGCGGGGTAGAAGCGGGCCGTTCTCATGGCGCCCGCTCCGGCAGGGCCACTGGCCCGGAATGGCCCCAGCGGCCGTTGTAGTAGTCCCGGTTGAAATAGCGGATCATCTTCGGCGTCATGGATACGATGGCCCCGGTTTCAGGATCTTGCTCCAGCCAGACGATGGCTCCACCCACATGCGCCGCAATCCGCTTCTTGCGCTGGAAGGCCGTCTGATCCTGACAACANCCNGCCTGAAGGCACCAGACGTTGCGGATGTTCCCGGCCCACAGTTTGTGGAAGTGNCCACCTATCCAGACAGCGGGCTTCTCCCCCCCCTCAAGGGCCTCGATGATCTTCTGGATCGAGTAGCTGATGGCGTAAGCCGAGCCTCCCCCGGGGTGCACCACGGCCAGCCGCGCCTCCGCCTTGGTGTTGGCGTTTACCAGCGCGACATGGGCCTCCATGTAGCCGAGGTTGACCCAGTCCATCCGGCCGGCGGCGCGCATTTCCTGCTCGACGTACCGGCCAATGTCCACCCCCTCCCGCTGTGCATACCAACCCTCGTGGTCGTCGCCGGTAACGGCGAACGTGGCGATGCCCTCTCTCTGGGGATAATTGGCCACGAGGTCACGCACCTGCGGCCCCATGCCGTGGATCTCAAGCTCGTGCCGATTCCATCTCGCCTCGCCCTCGATCCAGTTGCCGGCATGAAACACCCGGTCAACCTCCGCCTCGGCGAACCGATCATAGAGGTCGTTGGCAACGTCCTTCCGCGCGTACTGCGAGCCGAAATGGGTATCCGAGATCACCCCGAACACGAACGTGTTGTCAGGGCGGCTCATGTAGGCCGGGCTTTCGCCCAAAGTGAATGCGGGGGGAAGGTCATGAGGAATGGCGTAGCGATCGCCGAACGTCTGGATGTTCGAGCCGGCCATCATCAGCGTGTCGATCGCATCCAGCACCTTACCGCGCGATACATCGAACCGCTCGGCCAGAGCATCCAGCGTGGCAGGGCTCTTGCGAAGCGCATCCCGGAGATCGTCAAGCGAGAGCCCTTCGTCCTCGATCTCGGGGGCCTGCCACAGCGACCAGTCAGGACAGAAGTTGGGCTGGCCGGCCTCGGCAAGGCGCTGTTCGGCGCGAGCCCACGATAGAACGGTGTTGAGGTTGATGCCCAGCTGGGGAACAGCGGCTCGAATGGCTCCCGCTTGATGTCCGCCACGACCGCGGCCCGGAGGCGGGAACCCCTCCTTCAGAGATGCCTCGACGCCTTCCTTGCGGCGCTGGCGCTCTTCGTCGGGAACGGCTTTCTGAACCATCAGCGGGGCTCTAGTTGCGCCCGCTCTCGCTCAAGGTAACGTATACGTTCATCGAGCCGAGCAAAGCGGGCCTCTATAGTGCGCTCAATCCCGGCGACCTTGGTCTCAATAACCTTGAAGGCCCCCCACGCGGACCATGAGCCGGCAGCCGCAACGATGAGCAGACCAGCCGCCACCGTGCGCCAGAAGGTGCCATTCATAGCGCCGCACTCCAGCTCATTCGTTGCCTGAATATGTCCACCGGCAGGGTCTCCCAGAAGTCGCCCGCCATGATCAGGCAGGAGACGCCGGTCGGGCGCGTCAGCAGCACCGTGAACGTCCCGCTCTCGGCGGCGAGCACCTCGATCATCACGCCGCCAGTGGCGAGACCGCGGGCGACGGGAACCTCTGCATGGTCCGCAAATAAGGCCGCAAGAATTTTGTCCCGTTCCCCACACGCCGCCTGTGCGGTCGCCGGCTGCGGCCACAAAAATGCCGCCACAAGAGCGGCTACGAAAAAGGGAGCATGATCCTCTCCTCTCTATAGCGCGGCCTTCTCCGCCTCATACTCGGCGTCGATCACGGCGAAGTAAGCCGCCTCAGCGTCCTTGATCTCCTGCGGCCAGAACATAAATTCGTCCAAACGCAGAAAGCGCCCATCGTCGCCAACCCATCGTGTCCCGTCCTCTCTGGACAGCCAAGCTTCCAGCTTGTGGCGGCGGTTTTCCTTGGTTTGCGAAAGCGGCGAAATAGCCATGCCCGTCCCCTTATGCCAGATGGATCTCCGCGCGCACTTGGACCTGCTTTCCGGACGCGATCCCCGTCAGATTGAAGGCCGCGCCCGTTGTCGCGTTGAAGAAAAGAAACTCCAGGCGAATGACCGTTGCGCCGTTGACATCGCGGGACAGGAACAGGGGATGCACGGTGAGATCGGTCCCCGTTGAGTTGTAGTTGATCGACATGACGCCGATGTGATCCGCAATAGCCTGCGCGGCTGTATCAAAGATAAATGCGTTGGTTGCAGCGGAGCTGATCTTCCCGCCGTAGGCCATCGCCGTGGACCCGTCCGCGCCGGTCGGAGTGTTCTGCGCGGTCTGGTTCGCGGCGGTGATCTTCCCGAGGAAGTTGCCGGCCACGTTCGAGCCATGCCCGCCCATGAGATGCTGGATAGTGCCGCCGTTGTTCTGAATGGCGAGGGTGAAGGACTGGGCCGACTGATCCTTGATCGTCGGAGCATCTTCGAACGCGGCAATGTCGGCGAGAATCTGCCGCAGCGCATTGTTCACGTCCGAGGGGGCCATGCCCTCGTCGATGTTGAGCCCCTCCAGATCGGTGTTCAGCGACTCCGACGTCGTGTAGCTCGTAACTGCCATGTGGGTTCCTCAACGAAAAACCCCGCCGGAGCGGGGTGGAAATTCGGGCGTCTTTTCCAGTAGTCAAGCCGGGGCGGTATGGTAGGCTCGCGACATGCCCCCGTGGCGGCTCGAATCTGTCCTAGAGGCGCTGGTGCTTACCGCGAGCGTCTATGCGCTCATCCACGCGGTTCTAGGCTCACCCCTACATTGGGACTGGACATTGTGGTGGTGAACGCCCCCAGATACTGCTGAATCGCCGCTCTGGTGTCGTGGTCCTCCAGAGCGGCGATCCCGCCCAAGCGGCCAAGGTGTGCCCCAATGCCGTTTGGCTTCACCTTTGCGCCCCTAGCAAGCCAGCGAACAAAGCGGGGGCTGGTCATCAGGCGCGCCGCGCCGTTCGCTCCCAACATGCCGGTTCCAAGCATGGCGGAAAGAGTCAAAAGGCTCGTGTTACCAGTCGCAAGCCCCAACGCGGTTCCCCCGCCGCCCACGAACATCAGCGACTGCCCAACCATCGCGCCTGCCGTATTCGGGGGGTTCGTAAAGGCCCGGCCACTCTCTCGCTGCCGGAAGGCCACGCGGGCGATTTTGTCGAGATCCCTGCGAACGCTTTGCATTCCCGGCCCCTCAAACAGAGCCGCCTTGGCCTTGTCCGAGATCCGGTTCCAGTTGGTCAGGAATGTCTGCAGGCTGAACGCCCCGCCCAGGTCGTCCTGCTGGCCCGCCGTGGCGCGACCCAGCCGCACTGCCGTCCCGCCCGCGAGCAGACGTTTCTGCTCGTTGGTAAGGCTCCGGGTAACGGCACGGATGGTCGTTGCCCCCTCCTTCCCGCTGAGCTCAAGCGCCCGAAATATCTTCTCCGGCGCGTCCTTCTTCACCAGCGGATCGAGAACGTCCTCCACGCGCTTGATGCCCGCCCTGTAAAAACGGTCGGCCTTCCCGAAAGCCTTGACCGCCCCCGGCCCCGCCTCAACTGCAGCAACCCGCATGTCCTCGCTGATTGCCGCATAAAGCCGCTTCAGATCCGCCCTCGGGATGTCATCCACCAGAGATGGCGTAGCCAAACGATTGCCGATGGTCGATCGAATGCGCTTGAGCGCGCTGAACGGCAGAGCGCCTGGCGGGAACCCCCGCGCTTGGATAGCATGGCTGATGTCGTCCAAAACGGCCTGCTTGAGATCGGCGAACTTGGCGAGCCCCAGGGCACGACTGGTCTGGGCCGCCTCTGGCACCGGGTTGGCCAGAACGTCAAGGGTGCTCAGCGTGTTCGTCATTTTGGCCGGGGCGTCGCCCGGGATGTGCTTGTCCAGTGCGTTAAACAGCGTCCAGCCGCGCTGTTTGAACCGACCAGCGAAGTCCTCTATTCCCTGCCGCACCGCCCGGCCAACGATTTCAGGGTCAACGTCTGCCCGCCCCGTCAACCGCGCCATCCGGCGATTCACAAAACCGCTTACCTTATCCAGCGTCTCCTGGGCCACCTTCGCGATCTGCCCGGCTCCCCCCGGCGCGCGAGACAAAAGGCTTTCGATGGAGTCCGCCCACCTACGCTGTGTCACCGTGCCCACGCTCGGCTTCGCGCCGATGTCAATGAAGTCCTGCAGCGCAGCGCTGGTCTTCTCGAATGCGGCCTTGCCAGGACCGCGGATCAACGCGCGCGTCCCTTGCGCCAGAAGGTTGCCAGCAACCTCCCCCCCTCTCTGTCCTGCAGCGCCAAGAGCTGCGGCCGCAGCCGCCTCCGCAGTCGCCTCCAGGGGATTGGCACTTTCCTGTGCGCCGAACGCCATACCAGCCAGCCGTGCAACTTCTCGACCCGCAGCAACACCAAGGCCAGCACCCACCGCCGAACCGCCAGGACCAAGCGGAGCCCCGGCGCCCGCGCCGAGCGCGCCGCCAACCGTCTCAGCCGCCATCGTCGCGAAGTCCGCCACGTCCGCCGCCTCGAAGCCCTCCGGGTCAAACACCGTCGGCCGCCCTGTCTTCGGATGCGTGAACAAGTAGTTGTCCTCGTCCTCCGGCATGGGCCGGGCGTCTTTCGCGTAGGTCTTCAGCGTGGCAAGCCGATCCTTGCGATCGGGCTGGGTGCTCATCAGCATTCGGACGCGGAAGGGCGCGCCGGTCGTGGCGTCAACCTCTCCATTCTTGAGCATGGCGTTGTCCAGCCGCACCCGCAGCCGCGCCTGCTCCATGCGATCTTCCAAAGTCGTCATCAGAAGCCCAGCTCCTTCAAGCGACGAGACACCGCCTCCCGTTCTTCGGCGGATAGTTCGGTGACGTCGAGGGCGCCGATCTCGCCGGTCGTCATCTTCGGAATGCGACCAGCCAAGGGGGCTGAGGGAGTGGCCCCAGCGGACACTGGCGGAGGCGCGGGGGGGGGCGCTGAGGGTGACTCGGCTCCCCCAGGAGGGCGATAGTCCACAAGCACGTCCTTGGGCTTGACATCTGCCCGCCCGGCGAGGCCCTCATACTGCTGGCGCAACATCTGATGGTGTTCGGCCTGCTTCACATAGAGCCGCTTGCCGCGATCCACAAAGTCAGCCCGCATTGCAGCGGAGAGCCGCTCGCCGCTCGCCACCCGCCCGAAGGCGGCCTTCATGCGCTCGCCCAAGGCACCGGAGGCTGCCGCTGTCTTGAATTCGCTTTCTCGCACCACGGAGCCCGGATCGAGCACCTTCATGTAGTTGAAGATCAGGGCCAGATCGCCGGCGGGGCTCGGGTCATCGCCTGACGTCACGATCCTGCCATAGGCGTCCCGCACCTTCACGAAGTCCTTGGACTGCTGTATGAACTCATCGCGCAGTGTGTTGGCGCGCTCAAATGTCTTGTCATCAGGCGCCTTGGCCGACAGCACTCTCTTTTCCAGCTCGTCCGCCGTCATAAACCCATTGCGGAAGTCGGCCCGCGCCTTGCCGATGTCCGTTGCCGGCTTCGGCGGCGCGAGCGGGGCAGCGGGCAGGTGGGCGATGGTCTTCCCCTCCGGGTCGTAGCGCATCTGCCCAGGGCTGAGGCTGAAGCCAGCCGGCGCCTCGGGGGGCCTCGTCGTCACCCTCATGACATAAGCGTTGTATTCTTCAGTGCCTGGTTCCAACCCCATCGCAGCCGCGTTTTTCTGTACCGTCGACAGAGACGGCACGGGCGGGGTAGCGGGCAGGTGGGCGATGGTCTTCCCCTTCGGGTCGTAGCGCATCTGCCCAGGGCTGAGGCTGAAGTCAGCCGGCGGCTTGGGCGGTTTCGGCGGCGGAAACCCCGCGGCGAGGTAGGCCCTGGTGGTCGCCGGAATACTCACATCGGCCAGCAGCCGCTGCCGCGCCGCCGCTTGGAGCCTCGCCTGTTCCGCCTTCGCCTTCTGGTGCTCGAACAGACCCCGCTGCATCTGGGCCTGCTGCGCCTGGTCCATCGCTTGGACGCCACCGGCCATGCCCTGGCCCATCGCCTGGCCGAAGGAAACCGGAAGCCGAGACGGACCACCGGCTGCCATCATTTGCGTGCCGAGCCCGAGAAGCCCGCGCACGCGCGGATCGTTCAGATTGTCGAGAAGTCCAGCCATTTTACAGGAACCCCGTCAAAAGCCCGAGCCCGGCGCCGGCGGCAGCCCCCCACGGGCCGCCCATACTGTAACCAAGCGTGCCGCCACCGAGCGCGCCGCCCAATGCGCTAGCGGCCCGATTGCGGTAGTAGGGTTGCGTCCCCGTCTGGGTGCCGCCGTAATTCCCCTGCACGAAGCCGAGATACTGGGCGAGCTTGTTGGCCTCGCGGTTCTGCTCGAAGTTGTGGCGCTCGATTTCCTTGTTGATGAGCGCCTGGCTGTAGTCCTCGCGCTGCGCGCCGACGTTCGCCAGTTGCCCGATGTCCTGATAGTCCGCCGCGGCCATCTGGGGCGCGAACAGCATTCCCTTAATCTGGTTGGTCCGCTCGTCAGCATAGTTCCGATAGGCCATCCCCGCCGCCGCATCGGCCAGGGCGGTCGACAGCGCCGCCTCGTGCTGCGGCGAGCCGTACTGTTCGCCTCGGTTGAACTGCGTGTCGATGCGCTGGCGCACCGCCCGCGCCACTGGATCGAAGGCACCGGCGAAGTGGGGATTGCCGGCGTCCAGGTACTCGCCGCCAAGCGTGCGGGTCAGCTCATTTGAGGCGCCCCTGGTGACTGGCGATCCGGCGAGGGCGCGATTGGTCTGAAGACCGAACGCCAGCTCGCTCTCCGGCGCAAAGGGCGAGACGGTCGTGCCAGGAAAATATTGTGGGGAAGATCCGTAGAACTGCTCTACCGGATCGCCGTACACCGCGCCCGGCACACCGTAGCCCCCAGCGCCATCCGGAAGCGCAACGCCTCCGTCTGAGAGAGGGTATGATCCCCGTGGCTGCCCGGCATCGGCACCGCCCGCCGCGCCACCGGCAAGCTCTGGCGCGCCCACAAACCCGCCACCAGTCGGGGCTGAGGCCGTGACGGCTGGAGCCGTTGGCCTCGAACCCGGGTGTGCAACCTGCGGGAAGTTGTTTTCCCCCTCTGACTGCCCCTGGAAGTTCTCCCAAGCGTCATATTGTTCTTCCCACGCGCTCAAGTCGGCATCATAGGCCGGCGCAGCGACAGAAGGCCCGGCCAGAACTCCCGCCCTCGGGGCAGCGCCGGGAATGGTATTGACGACGCCCCCCTGCGGGCCGTACTGCGTCCCGTAGGGCAATCCCTGGTATTGCCGGTAGGCTTCCCCGAAGACACGCTTCAGCGGGTCTTTCTGAGCCTCCCAGGGCTCCGTCTTCTGTGTCTGTTGCGTCTCGCCGCCGCCATCACTGCTCATAGTTCTTTCCTCAGCNNCACATGCGTTTCGGTCCAGCCCTCAAGCACTCGCGCCCACCCCTTGCGGCCCTCANCCACCAGGGCTTTGCAGCCTCTCTTCCTGGCTCCCGGCTCGAGATAGTCCAGAAGGAACAGCCACCGCTCGCGCTCCCGGCCAGCGAGCAGATAGAGCAGATAGACCTTGTGGCGCGGATAGATCGCGATCCGCCCCACCATCGCCGCCAGAAGCTCTTTCCCATCCACCGCCAGCCACAACTGCGCCGTGTTGTCCTTCAGGTTAGCACGAACGTCCCGCGGCTCATACCCGCCGCACCCCCGGGCGAGTGCCTTCTCGATCAGCGGCTCTACCGTGGGCCATACCGTATCGACCCGGCCCGAAGGCACCGGGACGAGGCGCGCTGTCATCGCTCATAGCCGGGGATGTGGGGCGGAAAGCCCCCGAAGTCCTGCGGGCTCGGGTTGAAAAAATACGGCGTCGGCGGCATCCCGGCGAAAGGCGACGAAGGCGGGGATAGCCCTCCCAGCAGCCCAGCCATCCCGGCCAAGCCCTGAGGGCCGCCGATCATGTCCAGCAGGCCCTTCGGGCGGCCCTGGCCCATCTGCAATGGCGGCAGCATCGGCCCGCCCATCGACGCGGAGGCCAGCCTTACGTTCGGCGGGGCGGCATTCGGAAGGGGATGGGTAAATCTCATGGCTTGCCTATGATCAAGTACATGAAGGACCGATCGGCCTGCGCGTTGTTCGCATGAGTGATGACCACCGCGCCCTTTGTCGGATCGGCGACGTACATGGTCCCGTTCCCCTTCTCGGCAGCCGCATTCGCTGTCTGCGGCTCGGTGAATACCCGCTTCAGCGGGCTAAGGGCCTGGTGGTTGAGCGTCGTCGATGCCGCGTTCGCGGTCAGGGTCACATCGCCAACCACGATGTCCTGGTAGTCGCGTTCCAACTGCACGACGAGCCGCTGCCCCCACTTGACCAGTGTCTGGGCCATGACCTTCGCGTCAAGCCCGGCGAAAATCGGCAGCGGCGGAAACCTCATCTCTTGCCCTCGCGCCTTAAGACCGGCTCGATTCCCTGCGCGTGCGACCAAGTGCCCCCGGCGGCAATATTCACCCGCCCCCGGGCGTAGCGCGTCGAGACCCGCTGCGGGCAGACGCCATCCGAGCCCGCCGCCGTCGCGGTATTGGCGGTCAGCGATGCCTGCGGCGTGTCGCGGTAGCGCAACCCGGCGGTGACGGTCCCGCCGTCAACGATGGGCCGCAACCCGGTAACGAAAACCCGCCGGCCCCCGGGATCACCGAACTCGCCGGTGTCGATCGTAGCCGCCAGGTTCGCGCCGGTGAAATAGTCGAGCTTGTTGTTGGAGTCGAAGGCGCTCAACAGCAGCCGACCGTCCGTATAGGCCCGCGAGTCCAGCGAGAACGGCAGCGCGTCGATCGAGGCGTTGATGTTGTCAAGCGTCTCGACCGTGTAGCCGAACGAGAGCGTTGTGGCGAGCATCTGCACCACGAGATCGCCATTGGCCCACTCGCCGGTCTCCCAGTTGTAGACCACGAAGCGGTTGGGCGCGCCTGCAGTCGCCCCACTGTTCGGGTAGGACCAGAACACCAGCTTGTTAACCGGGTCGACGGCCGAGGTAATGCGGCCGAAGTAGAGCTGGTCAAGCTCGTCGTAGAAGGTCTTGTCGATCTTCGAGGCCCCGATCGGAGTCGAGGTCATGCCGTCGAACTGATAGAACCCGTCCTCGCCGAGATACCAGATGACCCCGCCGAGCTGCACGATGCTTCCGGGGGCCGGGGTGCCGCGGGCACCCTCCACATGATCGAACTGCCAGACCAGATCGCCACCCAGATAAATGGCCCGCCACAAGGCCCGCTCCTGCCAGATAGCGAGGTCGGCACCGGCAAGCCCCGCCGCCATCCCCATGATCCAGCCGCCGCCACCTCGAAGATTCAGGCGGCCCGACTGCGCCGCGACCGCAGATGCTCCGCCGGGGGTCGGCCAGTCTGTCACGTCGTCGATCGCCGACCACCATACCCGATCTGGGACATTGCCATCCGTGCCGTCACTAGTGTTCGCCGTCACCAGGAACCGCTTGGCCATCTTCATGTAGCGACATTTCGGCGCGTTGGCCGAGAGCACGGCGAACTCCGTGCTGGTGCCGATGACGTAGGACTGTATGGCGTCGGTGAAATTCGTCGCTAACGTGCGGAGTCCGTCCTGTGCGAAGTTCCACCGCTCATCCGCGCCGGTCGTGTAGCCGCCCGCGATCGACTCGTCCGACCATGCCGTTGAGGCTGCCAGCAGGCGATAGAGCTTGGACGCATCGCCTGCGAAGCCGTTGACGTTCCCGGCGTTGTCGAGCTCGAACATCGCCCCCTGCGCCCGCGCCGACAGCGCGCCGGAGTAGACTGCGAGGTCGGGCATGGGACGGTAGCTGCCGCGCGCCGGCAACACGTTCTTGGCCGTCAGCGCCCCGGGGTTGTTGTAGGCCGGCAGGTCGGGGCGGTAGGCGCCGAAGGGGATCATCTGTCTTCCAGCCACCTAGCCGCATCAGCCTCTGATTGACCGACATAACCCCCCGCCATCGGAAAAATGCCCAGCGCGTCAGGATTTACGCCTGTGGCTTGCATGAATTGCTCTTTCCACATAATGATCTCCCGTCGCCGTCGAGGGTCGCTTTCTCGCCAGTGAAGTTCTGCCAGCGGATCACGGCCACGTCGCCGTAGGCCGGCGCGAACCATAATCCCGCATCGTCGAGCGAAAAGCCGTGCGGCAGCGTGTCCCCGGCGTCCTCAGCGCGTCCCCGGTGTTCCCGGCGTCCCCGCTCGAGATTGCATGGGCCGCGTCGATTATGGTCTTGACAAACAGGACGGACAGTCCTATATTCAGAGGGTAAGGGCAATCGTGCCCGCCCAACGTGGGAGACCTGATATGACCCATATCCGCCTGACAGACGTGATCGGCGACGACGCAGATTACGTGGACGAAAACTCCGCCATCGCCATCGAAGGCTTGCCCCTTGAGGCCTGGAGGGCACTTCTCGAAGCCTGCGCCATCCTGGTCGATGGCGACGCGGACGACGTTATCCCTGGAATCGACTGCCGGGTTGCGAAAACGCACGAGGCCTTGGCCGACTGGGACGACTCGCGGGACAACGACTGGCGTAAGCGTGGCCGTCGGACCGACACTTGGATGACGGGCGATCTGGGCCTTTCCGCTTGGCCGGCGCGACTTTTCGAGAACGTCCAGATGAATAAAGGCCAAGAGCGCCGCGACTACATCGTGATTGACCTCGGCGAGTGCCGCGCCGTCCTGAGTGCCTAATTCATTGGGCTGGAATCCGGCCCGATCATTGACGGCAATGGAAACAGGGCAATCGTGCCCGCCCAAATTGGGAGACTCGCTATGACCATCCGACACGTCACCGTCCACGTCGAATTTACCACAATCGAATTTACCGTCGATACTGACGATTGGGGCTCTAACCACGCCTCCGCCGAGATCGGGGCTGCCTACCTCGAATCCTGGCTTAACAAACTGTCGCCAGATCGCGCGCTCGCGGTGTGGGCCGCGTCTCGCGCTCCGCTCAATGAGTATCCTTTCGATCCCCGAGCCTTTCCTGCCGGCCGCGCGCTCGAGAAGGCCGAGGCTGAAGCGATGCGCCGCGCCACAAAAGGCTGGGCCAGCGCCCCCAGCACCGGGCACAACATGAGCGTCTTGGGCATTGGAGGCGCTTGAAGCGGGCCTTGTTGTGGTAGTACCGCCTTTGAGTTCTAATTGAAGGGCCAGTCGATGCCCGCCGACGACCTCCGCACCGCCCGCCGTCTCCTCGGNCTCTCCGCCGAGGGGATGGCGCGCTATCTCCGCCTCGGCCGCGCCAAGGACGGACACGGCCAGGGCCGCCAGATCAGGCGCTGGGAGGCCGGGGGCGAGATGCCCGGCCCCGTCATGGTCATCGTCACGGCNNTGCTCAACGGCAAGCGCCTGCCCAATCCCGAGTAACACCGGGGTCCGGTCGCCTTCGAACCCCGGGCCTTTTTTATAGTCTTCATTTACCGTGTGGTGGCCCGGCTTTTTCAGAGGGACGCGGGATGGCGGCTGGGATGGGCATGTCTCATACCCGTGGTCAGCGACTGACCTCTTTTGTGGCATCAAAATCCCGAAGCCGTTTATTCCCAATGACTTAGAGGTGGTCATCGAGAACCCCATCAAGTTCATGTCGCCCGGCGGCGTGGCTCACGGATACCCTGCAACGATATTGACGGACCTTTGCGATGCGGTTCTTGCCGCCCGCGATGCCGTGGGGCGGTCCAGCAAGCCGGGCATCTCAGAACGAATACGGTCTGACGTGACCGGAGGCAGCGCGCGTCACCGTCTCGTCCTTGATCTGGTCGTAGACCTGCTTCGTCCACGCCAGCATGGCCGTCGCCTCGTCGAAATCCCGGATGACGTTCGCGAACAGATCGGCCTTGGCCTTGCTGCGAATCAGCTCCTCGCCCTCAGTCATCCAGTTGTTGGTAGCCGAATCGCTGTCGCTCAGCGTCGCCGGCTTCTCCGGGAAGGCCAACGTGATCGTGTAGACCGCGTCCGGGACGGGATACAGCCGCATCTTGCCGCCGTATCGCGTGTAGTCGGTCGGCGCACCGGTAAAGGCGTCGTCGGTCAGCACCGTGTCGATATAGGCGTAGTCCCGCGGCGTCAGCGCGTAGGTCGAGCTGTTGACCTGAACCTTGATCGCGTCGATCGCGTACAGGTCGCCCATCGAAGCCAGTTCCGACGCCGAATACGTCTCCTGACCGGCCGCCGTCGAGAACGTCGTGGTGGTCTCGACCCAGTACCACGTCTCGCGCTCGTAGTGCTTGATCGCCGAGAGGATTGAGTTCTTGATCTGGCCGCCAAGATCGGTGCGCGCGATTTCGTCGGCAATGCGCGTTTGCATCGTCCCGTAAGTGGTCATCGGTCGCCTCTACACCGCTTGACGTGAAGCGCGACCCCCCGCCCGATATGCCGGCCGCACTTGGGGCACTCCCCGCGGCCCGCACGGGGCGGGGGAGAGTCCGCCGGGGCCAGCGGGGGCCGTGAGGCGGACGCAAAAAAAGCGGCCTCCTCAGCCGCCCGTTCGGCGAATATCTGGCGCCGTCTCATCCCACGGCCGCCAGCGAAGGCCGATGGGTCAGGGGATAGCTAACCTGGTGCTGCCCCGCGAAGTAGTGCTTCCACCATTCGTCGGCGTAGGCCGCGTCCTCATGGCCCGGCATGTCCGGCTTGCCGTCCGCCGCATCCCACATCTGGCCGCGATGATCGACCGAGTAGGAGCGCCAGTACACCCCCGAACGCCGCAGCTCGCGGTCCACCAGCGGCCGGATGTCGACGGCAACGCTGGCGTGCGCCTTGAGCGACTCGACGGCAACGGCATACGCCGCGTGGTCCCTTGGGTCCCACCCGATATAAACAGTCAACGTCTCTTTGATCATCGTCGCTCCTCAGTTATAGGCCACGCAGGTCTCGCAGGGCGTCCCGCGCACGTCCTTGTCCAGGTTGGCGCGGCGCAGCGACAGGAACCGGCCCGAGTGCCAGCCCTCCATGAAATCGACCTCGTTCAGATCGGCCATTGTGAATTCCTTGGTGTGATCGAAGCAGCAGCCGCTCAGAAGTCCGTCCCAGGTGATATGCCCCTCGGTGAACAGCGCCCAGCACGGCAGCGGCTCCCTGAGCGCGCCGGAGCGCCCGCGGTTGCCCGCCGTGGGCTTCCATCCCAGCTCCTTCTCGCGCTTCGTCACCAGGGCCGCCTGGTTGTAGAGGGGAAGGGCGTACATTTCGTCGACGTGCTTGCGGAGGCGCGTCGCGTAGGTGTGGATTCGCCGGCCCTGGTCGCCGTCATATTCGATGTAGGAGGCGTAAACGCCGCAGCGGTGTCCGGTCTCCTTCTCCACCTCGTCGCGCACCGCCCGCGCCCCGAGGACGTTGCGCTCAACCACGTCGAACATCGTCGGCTTGACCTTCGTCACCGCTTGGAACTGTTGCTCGTCGGCGTAGTTCAGCGAGAACTTGAGGCTATCGAGCCCCGCCTCCATGCAGGCCCGCACCCGCCCGGGCGCTGCCAGGGAGCCGTTGGTGGTGAGAAAAACGTAGGGAAACCCGCACTCCACCTTGGCGAATTCCACCGCCCACGGCAGCCAGTCCACCATGAAGGACTCGCCGAGATAGAACAGCCCGAGCTCCTCCACCCCGGCCTCGCGCATCTCACGGACCAGCCGGGAGAACAGTTCCTTGTCCATGTCGGCCTGGCGCCTAAGCCGCATCGAGCGGGCGCAGAACGAGCAGGCGAAGTTGCAGCGACCCGTCAGCTCGATCTTGACGCTCCTCGGACAGGGCGGATCGGGCCGGCGGTACTCGTCGGGAATTCCAGTGATCGCGTCGATCCGTTCGGTGATCGTCATCCGTTGCTCATGTCCTTCACCAGGGTCGCCCTGAAGGCCCCCTTCTGATTGCGAAACCAGACCAAGCGCTGCCGCTTCCACAGCTTCGGCAGCCACCAGGTGTAAGGCTCGATGATGAGGTGGGCGTTGCCGCCGTCCGGAAGGTGCTTCCGCGCCGACCGGGTCGCGACCCAGAAATACGCCGCCTTGAGCGTCAGCCGGGCGATGTCGTCGAGAACGGCGTCAAGGCAGTCGGGCTCGATGTGCTCGAGAACGTCGGTGCAGATCACGAAGTCCGCCGGCCGGGGCGCCTCGTCCAGCCCCTCGATGCAGGGGTCGTAGTCCACCCACTCGACGCCGGGCCGAAGGTGGCGCCCCAGCATCGCCGAGAGCGTCTGCTTGCCGCAGCCATAGTCGAGAATGCTTTTCGGCGATAGCGACCGCATCACGTCGCTGATCTCGTCTGCCCGCTTCTGACCGTTGGTTCCGTACTCGACCTTTTCCCGGTGCATCCGCCGATTGATCTCGCGGTACTCGTCCGAGATCAGCACAGCCCCAGCCTCCGCGCGTAGCCCTCCATCCAGGGCTTGCGGGCCTGCCCCTTGAAGTGGACGCCGTAGGTTGACAGCTCCGCAGTGGGCTCCTCGTCCGGGGCCGGGACAATTTCGGCCATCGGCAGCAGCCGCACCCGCGCGCCAAAGGTCTCCACCATGTCGTTGGGCCTGCTTTCGAGCCCCAGCATCGCCGCCATCGTTATCTGCTGGCCCCACCATTCGTGCAGCTCCGCAGGGAGCCCCGCCGTGATGGTCTTGAACGCCCGCCAGAAGCACCTCGCGCCCTCGGTCGGTTTCGACAGCACGAAGCCCATGTTGAAGCGTTTGTGCAGGGCCTTCTCCCGCACCGTCACGGCAACATCGAAGTCGTCGTCGAACAGCGGCGCGAGGTCGCGGTTGAGAACGATGTCGGTGTCGCAGAAGACCAGCGGCCCCGGCGTCCGCATCCCGTGCTCCGCGTGCAGGGTCGCGAGCGCCGCGTCCACCTTGCCCCACTCGACCCGCGGTCCCCACGGCCGGGGCCACGAGGAGGGGTCGTGAAGCTGGGCCTCCTGCTTGACCCGCACCACCTCGTCGGCGGCCTCGAGCTTCGCCGTCGCCATGTCCGTCAGATGCACCAGGCGCGCGGACGGCATGACCCGCTTGACGGAGGCGAACATCAGCCCAGCGGCGTTGCGATAGAAGGTGGCGGGGCTCCCTGGACTGCCCATGAATTCAACATTGAGGTCGACGAAGAACGTCGCCACCTCGATCACGCGACCTTCCTCTCGACCAGCCACTCGTCGAGCCGGCTTTTCACCTCGTCCAGCACCGGCCCCCAGTCGTCGCCCCGCTGCCGGATGAGGTCGACCGCTCTGTACCAGGGCATGTTCCCAGTGACGCCGTACCGCCAGGCCGGGGCCGAGGGCGTCAGGCACCAGCACGGCACGCCCAACCCGCCGGCCATGTGGATCGAGGTCTGGCAAACAGAGACCACCAGATCGAGATTGGCGACCAGGGCCGCCAGGTCGTCCATGTCCGGCGACTCCGGCCCGTCCTTGCCGTAGTGATGGACCTTGACCCCGCGCTCCTTCTCCAGCGCCCGCACCTCGTTCTTGGCCGCCTCCGTGTATTGAAGACTTATCCAGTCCACATCGTCGCGGAAGATGGGGATTAGGGCCTCGAGCGGCAGCGAGCGCAGGTCGATCCGGGTCTTCTGCGCGCCCCCCTGCCAGGCAACGCCGATCTTGGGCTTTCGCCCGAGCTTCTTGAGACGGAAAAACCAGTGGCGCTTTTTCGTCTCGTCGACGATCAGATAGGGCTTGCCGGGAAAGGCGCCCTCGCTGCGGCGCCAGAACTTGGGCAGCGAGCCCAGCGCGCACTTGTAGTCGACCGTCTGGCCTTCCTTCATCCACTCGGAGCCGTCGTGCCGGTCGGTGCCGTGGACCTCGATCTCGGGGAATGACCGCGCCATCAGCCCGGCCAGCCTTACGGTCGGCTCGAAGACGATCTCGGCGCCCGTGGCGACGGCATCCGCCAGGCACGACGCGAACAGGATCTCATCGCCCAGGCCCTGCTCGCCGTGGATCACCACCTTGCCCTTCGATTCGCCGTCCCACCACGGCGTCATTTCGCCGTCGCCGCGGGCGTAGTTGCGCTCGCCAACGCCGCAATTCGATGCGGGGTGCAGCCGGTACTCGTGGGCGTCCCATGCCTCGGGCCACCGCTGCATCTCCAGCAGCGCCAGCCCCTTGTGCCAGAGCGATTGGGCATGATCGGGCTCGAGCGCGAGTGCCCTCTCGGAAAGCTCCAGGGCTCTCTCGGGCGTGCCATTGTTGATATAGATCGCCGCTTGATTGGATGGAAAATCCGGGTGCTTCTCGAAACGAAAAGCCTTCTCGAAGGCGAGATCCGCCAGCTCGTTCATGTGCTCGCGTTTGAAACAGATGCCGAGGTTGTTCCAGGCGTGGGCCGATGTGGGGCAGAGTTGCACCGTCTGTTGGAGCAGACACGCCGCAAGTCCCGTCCACCCCATCTGCATGTAGAGCGTCCCCAGCAGCGCCATGATCTGCGGGTTCGCCATGTTCTTCGAAAGGATCTCGTTGTAGAGCCGCTCGGCCTCCTGAAACCGCTCCGCCTCGTGCGCGGCCTGCGCGCGTTCGAGCATGTCCTTGGCCCTGACGAGCTTCATGGTGCCCTCTTGAAATTTTCAAAAAAAGGGGGGCCGAAGCCCCCCCATGTCCAGCTAAGCCTGATCCGCGTCCATCTGGTAGATGGCGCTGAACGTCATGATCGCGGATTCGGACAGCGCGACCGCGTTGGTCGCGATGATCCACGCCCACCGAGGCGTTGCCTCGTCGGAGATCGACACCTTGTAGGGCAGCTTGAGGTTTGCCTGGCGCCTCAAGATGCCGCCGCCCGTGTTCGACCAGTCCTGAGCCAGAGCGGAAGTCGACACCGTGACAGAACCCGAGGTAGAGCCCTCCGGCTTCTGAATCCCGATGTCCCACTCTTGATTCGCCGCGCCATCCGCGCAGTAGAAGGCGAAGTCGAGGATGGAGGCGCCGTGCGGAACCTTCGCGAGAAGGAACACGCTCGACGCTGTGCAAGTCGAGGTGACGGAGTGCTTGCTGCTCACAGCCTGCAGCCCCGCGTGAAGCTCCCGAACCTCGGTCTGATGGAGGGAACAAGTAACAGTAGCCATAATCTACCTCCTTCTTGCCGATTAGGGCGCTTCGGCGTGACTCGACATGACGATGGTGGCGAAGTCGACCGCATTGAAGACGGTCTTCGTCAGCCCCCAGATCATGCCGGCGGATACGCCGAGCTGGTTGCCGTAGTCGAACTGCTCCTCCACCCACGTCATCTTGCGGCTGGTGTTGTCCTGGCCGGTGCCGAAGCACGCAGCCTGAGCCCCGCACAGCACGGCACGGCGAACCGTGGTCGTGCTCGTCGCCAGCGGGACCCTGGTCGACTCGTGGATGATGGTGCCGTTGTACTCGCCCAGAGCGCCCGTGAAGATGTTGGCTTCCTTGCCATCACCTCCTTGAAGCTCGGCGCGGTGGATGTCGTACCACGTCACCCTCGCAGCCGTTGCGTCCGTCTTCAGGTTGTACACCTGGTACGGATGCAGGAACGCGACATACCGCGGCCCCCGCGAAGTCTTGACCGGTCGAATCAGCGGCGTCGCCACCTTGGCCAGCGTCACCGCCTTGTCGATCATGGTGAGCGCGAACTCGGCGCTACCCGATTCCGACGCGGACAGCGAGTTCTCCGTGGTCGCGTCCAAGGGACCGTAGACGATCCGCCCAGTCGTCGGTGCGGTCGTCGCGTTGTGACCCACGTTTCGCAGGTCGGCTTCGCCGGTGTTGCCGGCGATCTGGTTGAAGAAAGCCGTGTCGATCTTGTCCGCCCACCAGTCCCGCAGCCCGTCCAGGGCCTCCTCGCGGACGCTGAACGGAACCCGCTGCTCCGACATCTTGCCGTCCGACCGCACCGCATGGCGAAGCTGGTCGATCAAGAGATCGTCGTAGTAGGTGGTGAGCGCTTCCTCCTGGCCCTCAAGAGTCGCATCGCCGAGAATACCCGTCCCGGTGAGCTGCATCCTGAGCCCGTACCGAATCCGGTCTCCCGGTCCTTTCGCGAGCTCGTTCTGCACATAGCAGAGCGACCCCTTCGTCGTGCCCATGAAGCGCTCGACGAAGGTTTCCTTGAGAGCCTCCCGGAGGAGGCGCTTGGCCCAGATCTTAACGGCAAGCGGATGGTTGACCGGATATTGCGTCGTGGCCATAACCGTTGCCTCGCGTAAGTGGTTGATCCGAAAGGTGACTTCCCCGTTGCGCCGGGGGCGCGCCTCTCGCCACTCACGCGGACGAACACGACAGGCCGCTTAACGTCCGGCCAAACGCCAGTTGATCGGGAGGCTGTCAGCCTCCCATTGCTTTCTTCAGGTCTTTATCGCTCACTTGGCCGAACTCGTCGTCGTCCATCGCCAGGAGCGACTCCATCGTCAGACCCGTCGCTTGCGTGCCGCCCGCCGCGCTCAGCGACTTCGCGGCTCCCTCCGCCTTTTCCTCGGCGGCAATCTTGTCTTCGCCGTTGCCCGGCGTCGCTGGGTCAGCAGCCTTCTTCTCGTAGCCGCGGTGCTTGGCGATCGCGTACAGCCGCTCGGCGGGGTTCACCCCATCGCGGAAGGACGCCGCCGCGAGCTGCCGCTCGAATCTCCCGACTTCCTGGTTTACCCGCGCCGGGTCGGTAACCCCCCACGCGGCAAGCTCCGATTTCATCGACTCCTGCCAGTGCTGATAGGCGTCCGCAAAGTCGGGGTTTTCGCCGGCGAACTGGACGGCGGCACTGCGGTAAGCCTCGACCAGCTCTTGGTCGTTCTGTGCCGCCTGACTCTGCTGCGCCCGCTCCTCGTTCGATTGTTCGAGCTGATCCAGACGCCGACCAGTTTCGGCCTGCCCGTGCTGGAGATGCGCGGCAGGGTCTTCGTCGAAATCGGGGGGGGCCTCGGCAGGCGGCGCCAATCGCTTGGCGATCTCCCCCAGCCGTTCCTCGGTCTTCCCCTTGTACTCGCTGAACTCGCGGCCCTGGTCTTCGAGCCGGCGCTGGAACTCCTTGCGGCGCTCCCGCTCCTCGTGCAAGGCCCCGTGCGGGACCACGCGCTCGGACGGGTCTTTGGTCTCGTCCTTTTCATCGGCCTTGTCCCCGGCCGCCTCCTGATCTTCCGGCTCAGGCTCCGCCTTCTGCTCTTCTTCAAGCGGCGTCTCACCGCCCGTCTCCATGTGCCGCTTTTCCGCCTCGGTCAGGGCGTCGTCGTCCTCGCCCTCGATCGGGGCGTCGGTCTTTTCGTCTGCCATGATGTCCTCGTTGGATTGCCAGGCGCGGCCCGGCGCCGCCTATCGCTGAACCCTGTCTTGAGCGTCCATCCGACCGCCTACGAAATTGGCGATTGCGGTTACGCCCTCATTCTCGATCCTCGTCGCGTCGTGCCCGATCTCGGCCAATTCGCCTTCGGTCTTGGCGCGGTTGAGCTCCGTCTTCGATTGCGTCTCGCCAATGTCGGCCTGCTGCTCGGCCTCGTCGAGCTGCGCCTGCTTCTGAGCCGCCGGATTGGGCTTGCGAAGCTCCTCCGAGATGGCCGCGGTCAGCCCCGCGGGCAGCGGCGAGTACTTCAGCAGCTCAGTCCATACGACAGTCGGGAGCTGCACACTCAACAGCATCGGCATCATCTGCGCCAGGACGCTCCACACTCGCTCCTTCTGGTTCGGGCTGGTCGGCGCGTCGTCGACGATCACGTCATAGGTCAGCGTGCCTTCCTGCTTCAGCAGCGGCACATACTGCTCGCCTTCCTTGCCGACGATCCTGATCAGCCGGCCGTCCGAGATGTACTCGGTGATGAAGTGCAGGAGCATCCGGCCCTGCTCTTTGCGATACCGGCGCAGGCTGTTGAACAGCCCCGCCAGGATCGTCATGCCGGCCTGCTTGCGCTGGTATTCCAGAACGCCGGCCTGCTGCCGATCGGCCATCCCGAGGAGCTCAAGGTTGACGCCCGAAACATCTCGAATCGACGAGATTGCGAACTCCAGCATCTGCGGCAAGCCTGTCGGCAACATCCCGCCGGGCTTGAGCTGGACCCGTCCCTTGGCGAGGGCGTCTTGCGCCATCCAGGTTATCGAATCCGGGTTGGCCCAGTCCTCCTCGGCCTTCCGCACGTTATCGAAGGCCGCCTTCTCCGCCATGATCCCCTTGCCCGACGTGGCAATCTGGTGGAGGATGGTCGAGAAGAACTTGTTGGCCCACCGCTGCGGATCTTTCATGCCCCGGACTAGGCCGTAGAACGTCCCCTTATTCCTGTCCCGCTTGCCCGTGATGCAGCGATATGTGAAGCCCTTGGGGTACGGCGATTCCTTCGCCTCCAGCACCACCCCGCCGCTGAAAAACGCCCGGTAATACGCCCGGCGGTGCTTCTTCACCGACCGGACCTCCAGCCCCAACCTCGCCATCACCCGCTTGATCAGGGTCTTGTGCTCGCCGTCCTCGAGGGTCTTCATCTCGCCGCTGAACGGATCGAGAGCTAGGTGGTAGGGCTCGCGCTCGTACCACTGGTACTCGACGACCCGGTAGGTGTTCTTTTTGTCGACGACCCACGACGCCTCGCTGCCGCTTCTGTACTGATCGCCGGGGACCGTGACGTGAGGGTTGCTCTCGGCCTCATCGTCGCCTTCCTCCTCGAACTCAGGGCGCCCGATCTCTTCGGCCTTGCCGGGCCACTGGGCTTCCAGCTCGTCCTTGGTGTAGTCCTTGACCCGGAACAGCCGGCGCGCATCTCCCAGGTTCCGCTTGCGGGCGGCGTGATCCCAGGTCATCTCCATCGGGTCAATGCGCTCGATCAGAATGTCGTTTTCTTCGCTCTCGGTGTCCAGCCGGGTTTCCGTCCATCCCATGCCGCAGATCACGGTGTCAGTGAAGCCGTCCGACTCCTCGTCCTCGGCATCGCATTCGTCGCGGACCCAGTCCGCGGCGCCCGTCAGAACCTCGTTGACCCCCACATCGCCCTGCTCGCGCGGGATGTAGCGAACCTCTTGGCGATTGCCGATCTCGGTCCCGGACACTGCGTCGATGACCGGCCCGATCCTGTTGAACGTGACGATGGGCCGTAGACTGTCCTTGAGCCTCTGCTTGTCCTGCTGGTCCCATTGCTCACCCGCAACGAAGGCGTAATCTTCCCGCGCCTCGATGCGCCACTCAATGGCCCGGTCGCGGTCCTCCTTCCAGTGCATCTTGGCCTGCAGCAGAAGGTCTTCGTCAGAGGGGAGCGGCATCACACGCCCATCCATGTGCCTGCGGCATGGTGCTTCCGGCGCCGATAGCGGTCCACGATTTCAGGATCAATCGGCTGCGGCCACACGGTCGGCATCTCCTCGTCCAGAATGCGTGAAAGCGCGTCCAGCATGTCGTCATGGTGTCCCACCGGGAACGCCTTATATTCCTCCTCGACGAACACCGCCGTGAGGTTTTCAAGGAGGCCCTCGTAGTTGGTCTTGTAATGGACCTCTGGCAGCCAGACCCGCCCCTGCTCGAACAGCGGTATCAGCCGCCGGATGCGATCCAGCTTCGGGATGGACACGGGCAACTCGACGATCGAGAAGCGATAATTCTCCCGGTTCATCCGGTCTTGCATGTGCTCGATGTCGGCCTTGAAGCCGTTCTTCTCGTACCCGACCGCCTTCGGCGTCCAGACCCGATGCAACCGGAACAGCAGATCCGCCCGCTGCGTCAGGCTCAGCCGATCCCGGTAGAAATCCTGAACATAGTAGTTTGAATCCTCGCCTAGCCCGACCACGAACATGGCCGTATAATCGGAGCTTCGCTTTTTCTCGCTCGCCGGGTCGACGAGGATGTAGCGGTTGGTCGTCGTGTCCACGTCGCCGCTGTCCTCGTGGTGCTTCAGCCACTCCGGCTTGAAGCCCTGCGTCTCGTCGGCCTTCGGGTCAAGGAGCTGCTGGCAAGCGAAGGTGTACGGCCCCTGCTCCTTTCGCTTTTCGGCCAACCGTTCGCGGGTCAGCAATACCGGCTCTCCCTCAACTGTCCCGTCCTCCGTGGCAGGATAAATCCGAGGGGACGCAGCCCCGCGGCGCATGATCTCGCTGTAGGTGTCGTTGTAGTGGTAGCGCGTCCCGCAGTAGCGCGCCGTCCCGCCCTCGGTGCCCAGGTTGCGGGACAGCTCCCACGCTTCCGTCACCTTCTTGATCATCTCCGGCGAGCTCACCGATTCGCGGGTCACCACGTCGTCGTAGACCATCAGCCCGAAATGCCGGCCCGTGGGCTGGCCGTCCACCAAGCCCCACGCTTCGAGCGTGCTTTCCTTCGGGTTGCCCTTCCGCTTGACGATGATGCCGTCATCCTCGGACCACTTCGGCGACTCCTTCGATGGGTTCTCCCACAGGATCTCCGGGAAGAGCGCTTTCAGCCGTTCGTTGGATTCGAACTCCCGCTTGATCTGCCGCAAGAACGCTTTGGCGATTGGTCGGGTGTGCGAGAAGAACCCCACGGTGAGATCAGGGTCGCGAAGGATGTTCTGAACCGTCAGCGCGAAGGTGATGATCGTCGACTTGTAGTGTTCCCGCGCCCACAAGTCGATATGGCCGTCTGGTGACGCCTGAACCTCGCGGCAGCGGTCGAACAGCCACGGGACCACGATGTCCTTGCGGCCCATGCCGAACCACAGCAGGAAGTAGAGATCAGTTTGGCAGAGGTTCCTTAGCTTCGCCGTTTGATCCTTGGGCGAGAGTTTGAGTAATCCATCGAGCAGTTTCGGATACTGGCTCTGTGTGCACGCCCACGCTTCCGCCAAGATTGACCTCGTGATGCTCCGCGACGATCCACTTCGCTTTGGTCTTGAGCCAGAAGATTTGCGCCGTGACGTTGCCCTGCACCACCGCTTGATTGTAGAGGGCCTGCGCGACCTTGGCGTTCGCCTCAACGGCGCCGGTGGCGAGCTCAATCTCGAAATGCCTGTTGAGCGTGTTCGGGGCGATCCCGATCACCTTAGCGATATCCACTCTCGTGACGCCATATGCGATTAGCGCTTTCACGCTCCGGCGTTGGTCGGGCGTCGGCGCGAACGGCGGCCTCCCAGCGCCGGCCTTGACGGCCTTGGCTGGCGGAGCCTTTTTGCGGGGCGGCCTTGCCATCTAGCCTGTTCCCTCCACCGCCGCCGGGCCTTCGCGCTCCGCGGCGATCTCTTCGACTGACCCTACGCCACGCGCATGACGGCGCCGAGCGACCCGCCGGGGTGGGTGCGCTTGAGCTCACTGGCGTCCAAGCCATGACGCTGTGCGACACCCATCACGAGGACATGGCCTAGCACGAGCGAAAGGGTGACGGACGTGGTCGGGACCAGGCCGGCGACGTCGATCTCGTCATGAACGGGGATTACAACGGCCACATCGGATTCGCGGGCCAGCCAGCTATCGGGATCAGCGGTGATGGCGACTCGCATGTACCTGTCGCGCTCGTGGCGCCAGAGCGATCGCAGCTCCTCGGTCGCGCCCGACTTTGAGAAGGCGACCAGGACATCGCCCGTCATCAGCGCGCCGATATCGCCGTGCGCGGCCTCCGTGGGGTGCAGCCAGATCGCGGGAATGCCGAGCGAGGCGAGCGTGGCGGCAAAGAGCCGCGCGACCAGGCCCGACTTGCCCACGCCCGTCCCGACGATCCGCCGCGCGTCAGCGAGCAGAGCCACGGCCCGCTCGAAATCGTCGTTGAGGGTCAACAACAACCGACCCAGGCCGTCCATCTCCAGACGGATGATGCCGCGTGCGTTGTCGAGGATGGGGTTATCCTTCCGAGCATGAAAAATCCCGCCCCAGTTTCCCAACGGCGGGCTGGACGCAACTTCTCCAGTTGCCACAAGTATGCGTTACGACTCGCAACTTGTCAAGTTGTAGTGTTCGGCGAGGCGGTCGAGCACCATCTGGAGGGCCACCCGCGCAACGCCGCCCCGCCAGCCGAGCGCCCTCTCGACCTGGCCCAATCGCTTGGCCTCCACGATGATGGAGAGCGCTAGGCCGCCCTGCGTCTTGCCCAGCACCAGCAACGCCTTGGTCACCTCGTCGCGGGCGTCGAGCACGGCATCGGGCAGCCCCCCCGTGCCCGAAACGCCTGGAATGCGGTCTAGCGACGGCGGCGGCGGCGGGTCGTAGCGGGCCTCGTGCCAAACAGCACGAAACTGGCACCCCGCCCGGTACTGGCGCTTGCCGATGTAGCCCCGGCGGAAGCACCAGTCGAGCGTGGTCTGGTCCAGCACCTTGTGCGCCAGGCCCCGCTCGTCGTCGTCGTCGTGGGTCACCACCCGCCCGAGCTCGTGGCGCCGGCGCATCTCCGGCGTCGGGCCGGGCTTGTCGTCGTCACCCATCGCGTTCAACATCGTCAGACAGCCTCAGCCTCCATTGTTGATGAAAGTCTTTAATTTCGCCACCACCTCGGAGCCGAAGCCGAAGCGCCCGCGCAGCCCATTGGTCAATTGAGGACGGGATACACCGACGCGCCGCGCCAGGTCGTAGTGGGTCAAATTACGCGCACGAATTTCGTCACGGACGAAACGACGCACAGGAGGAGGAGCCACACCCGCCCACCACAGGCCCGCCGGGGATATGTGGGACGTATTGCGAGGAAAGCTTTGAGAGGCTTGGCATTTCACCGCCAACATGCGGCCTGCGCCGCCCTCTCCCCCGGCCCGCCGGGGACGTGGATGGGCGTCGGCCGCCGCGGCGGCGGCCTCCTCCTCGTACCGCCCAAGCGGCGCAGCGTATCCGCGACCATCTCGCCTATCTCGCTGCGCTCCTCTGGCGTGGGCTCTTGGCGCTGCTCGTCCCGCTCGTCCTGCTCTCGCTGCTCCTGCAGGCGCGCCAAGTCCTCTCGATCGTCACGCGACTGCTCCGCAAGGAACTCGCTGAGTTCCGCAAAGCTGGGCCACCACTTGAACCGCCGGCCAGCCTCGTAGAGCGTGGCCCGCGTGAAGGCCCGCGCCGGCACCTCGACCAACCCCGGCGCGTAGATCGCGATCTTCACCTTCGCATCCGCCACCGGCATGTTGCCCGCAACGAGCACCCCGAGCGAAGCCAGCCATTTACTGACCGTCGATCCTTCCGCCGGGACAAGCCGCCTCTCAAGGGCCGCTATCCTCACCCTCAGCGAGTTCAGCGGCGGCTTGAATGAAACCGTTCCGGTGCTGGGTATATTGTCGGTCATAGGCACCTTCCATCAAACGGGTGAAACTTTTGGATTGCAGCATGAAGTCGAAGTCTGCTCGCCAGCCCCGGTCGTTGTGGCCGTGCAGGAATGTCGACCCGGCCAGCTTTTCAAGCGCCGCGGCCCAACCATCCATGCCGCCGCATTCAGTCAACCGCCTGTCCAACGCCTCCGACCGGGCAGGCGTCATCCTCTGCACTCTCGGCAGGCTACACTTCTCGGCAACGACGTTGTAGGCGTCAACGGCTCTTTGCAAGGTGGCGAGGTCGAAGCCGTTCACCTTCGCTGGCAGCGTTCTTCTGAAAGCCGGGGGGATATCGAGAATGTCGTCGTCGAGAGGGGGGGCCAGCGCCCCGCGCGCGTCTACCCCTTCTTTCTTTGTCTCTATCTGTGTCTTTGTCTCTGTAGCATCATCAAGCATTGCTTTGGGCATGCTTGTAGCATGTAGGTCTTTGTTATTTCTCCACCTTGCCTTTGCGGCCTTCCGGGCTCGATCCGAGTGAAGTTTTGCCCGGTTGTCCTGCTTGTCGAGCTCCTGATCGCACCGCTTGAGGTGCAACACGCCGTTAATTGGCCGGAAGAAAGCACGAATGATCTCGGCATTGGCGGTCCATTCGGACAGGCCAACACGGGCGGCGCCAGCAAGGGCGAGGTCGTTATCTGGAAGGGGTGTGCGCGATCGCATGTAGTAGTCGATCAAGCGCCGGTAGATGCCGTCTTGGACGGCGGTGAGATGAAGCGCGTCAGCTTCATACTCTTCGTAATACCAAGGATACCAGTCCACGAAATTCAGCCCCCAATGGCTTGGCCGCTTGAGCGCGGCTATAAAAAATCCGCCGGTAATTCCCGATTGGGCGAGAAAACGGTAGCTAACCGCTGTCCCGGCACAATCAATATACACAACATGCTGCCATCGTTCAACAGCTCACTTCTATGGCCGGTGCGCCGTCACTTTCGGCGACTTGCTGACCCGACCCGGCGGGCGATAGTTCCCCGTCCCCTTGCACTGCGGGCACATCCGATTGCCCTTCCAGGTGCTGCGGAATGGCCGCTGGCACCGCAGGCAATCCCGGATCGTCGTGGGATCGCGGGGGGCTGGCGTGGGCGTGGAAGTCATACCCCGCATATCCCTTCGCACTCATTGCCCCAAAGATTGCCCTGGCCGCGCTCTTCAGGGGTAGAGAAATCCACCTCCTCAAGCGGCTTGAGTGAACGGTGCCTGTATTGCAGCACTGGACGAAGGTTGCGGATGGCGCGGTCAACCTCCACTGCGTCGGCAAAATCATCTGAAGATAATGCCTGCCAATCTTCAGTCGACCGAAAGGGGCACCCGTTACACGCTGATCGGGGCGGCTCTGGATAGTCGCGCTTTTTAAGCCATTGCAGACAATCCCAGCGCCTCATTTCGTGCTCGATAAGAGGCCAGCGGTTGGTCATGTATTGAACCATCGCCGGCTTCATCCGAGCAGGCTCATCACGAGAAATCCCGATCCAAACCTCTATCGCGTCTTTAGGGATGCGGCCATGCTTCTCCGTTTTCTGGTAATAAAGCTCTTTGATTTTATCGCGGATTGGGTAGAGCTTGAAAACCTTCGTGCATTGCCGTCGCCCCATGCCAGTCTCAGTGTACCAAGGCACGTCTGAATAACCAGCACTGAGGGCTTTCCTCCGAAGATTCCCCGCTGAGACAACATGGACGGGGAAGGGCAACACGTTCGGAGATTGTAGCCATTTCAAGTGCCGGTAAACCGCCGCCGGCTCCCACCCCGTATCCGCAAAAATTGCACAATCCGGCTTCGGGGTAAGTTCGTCATGCGCGGCCATCAACGCCATCGCGGTTGACTGCACACCCGCGCCAAGGCTGAGCACTCGCAGGACAGGCGCGGGGCTGGCTTCGCGCGGGGCTGGCGTGGGCGTGCTGGTCACAGCATCTTCTCCTGCACGGCCTTGGCCGGCGGCTCGATGAACAAGTCAGGCTGATCATACGCCTCCCGAATACGCTGGCAGGCGATCTCGAAATACTTCCGTTCGATCTCGATCCCAATGAATTTCCGGCCCAACTTGGCGCAGGCTACGCCAGTGGTGCCAGAGCCCATGAAGGGATCGAGGATGATGCGGGCGTCATCGGGAAGATGGTTGATGCACCACTCGATGACGCCAACTGGTTTTTGTGTGGGGTGCTCGCGCGGAATATTGCGCTCTTTTCGCATACAACCATTCCAAAGAAATCGCAGTATGCGTATCGCTTTTGGCAGGTTCGTCCATGCAATTTCGCAATCGGCAAAATCTGTTTTTCCATTCAATTTATCCCAGATCAGCCAACAATTCGACGGAGCTAAGTCGTAATAGTTCCCGCCGAAAACAATGCTATATTGTGCGATAGAAATCGCGAGATGAACTGCCGCATCCGCTGTTTTTTCGTCCCATTTCGAATCGCCGTAGTCTCTACGATACCGCTGGGCGTTTCGTATTTTACTCGTTAGCCCGCTTGTCCGCGTCTTTGCTTTACCGGCGGCCTCCCCAATCCCATACGGTGGGTCCGTCACCACAGCGTCCACCTTGCCAAGCGTCGACAGCACCTCAAGGCAATCGCCCAGATACAGCGTGGCATCGCCTATCTGGCGTTTGTCCTGCCAGGGATCAGACATCCCGCAGCATGAACACGCTATGATCCCCGTGGCTGCCCGGCATGGGCGCGGCAACGAGCAGGCCGCCGTACAGGCACGACTCGGTAAACCGCCAGCCCTGCGCCATGTAGAGCACAAAGGCGTGCAGCGGCGCGTAGATGGCCTCAGTGTGGCGGGTCAATTCGCGGCCTCCGTGAACAAATCAATTTGACGGGGATACACCTTGCGAGCACCAACCTCGCGCTGAAGAATTTCGACTGGCACGAGGCGCCCGTGAGTGTCGTTGGCTTGAGCGTACTTGTTCTGCGGAACTTCTCGAAACTCGTAAATGTGCCCACCGGTTCCATTGTGCCCAAAGGCCCACCGCTTCAACTTAAATAGGTCCATGATGTAAAGCGTGTCGGTATTTAAAAAGTAATAGAACAGCAAATCCGCACGGAGCTTGGCGAGCCAGCCGACGTTTGAGCCAAAAGTCGCATGGTCGCCGCGCTTCTCAAGATTTCGGTTGCTCCAGGTTTCAAGGAACAGGTTCCCAGTATGCTTTTCCTCAATCTTTACCTCGATGCCCCAGAACCTTTCAGCGTCTGAATTGAAGCCAACATCCCCGACCGCCTCCTGAAGATGCCGTGCCAGCGCGCCCTTGCTCGTCATCACGAGCTGCCCGTCGTGCGCGCGCTCCTTGAGGAAGGGAAGAAGGATGGCGAACCCGCGGGCTTCAACTGTTCGCGCTTTGCTGAAGGCGTTCACGCCGCCACCTCTTCGGCGAGCTGAGTGAACAAACTCCGCTCGATATCATTCCCCCAAACCGTCCATCCAGGAGCAACGCGCCGTGCGAAAAGCTCAAGACGCGGGCCTTGGCCGGCACGTTCGATTGCCGCTCTTACCTCTTCCGGCTTGGCACTATGTTGGCTGCGAGATATTTCCTGCCAGCTTTTAAGTCCTCGGTCAGCGAAAGTTAACCCCCCCCGCACGCCGAGCAACATAAACTCATGAGAAACTCGCCAGTAGTTGCCAATCCCCATCTCGGGCTTCGCCCAGATAAAGCAGCTTTTGTACTCAAACCCCCAAGCCTCAAGGACTGTGCGAGCGTCAAATAAAAATCCGTTGGTAGTCCACAGATGCAGATGCGCTTGGTTCGCCGCCAACTCGGCAATGGGCATCTCCGCCACTTCGGTAGGCGTCATGCCGCTGTAGTGATTGCTGGTTGCGGCTCGCGTTCCCTGGTTGCCGTAAAGCCACGGCGGGTCGGCGTA
>JGI25133J35611_10000050_pt1 | contig 66351 bp, 56 predicted proteins | sample ETNvirenome_6_85_FD_35611 | JGI IMG/M metagenome (IMG submission 35611) | reverse complement strand
TGTCAATAGTATACCATGCTTTATTTCTTGGGCAAAGAAGTATCGATTTCACCACTATTTTGGCGCTTACTTAGGTAAAAATATAGCTCAACTCCGACGAATGCAAACCCGCCTATTATTAAACCAAGTATAAAATAATCACGTAATTCCATAAGGTGGATGAAGTTTTTATCTATGTATAGTATAATATATGTGCAAAAGTATTGGAAGCTAAATACTTGACATATATATTATATTGTGATAAGTTCTCTCATCCCTTCAATATAGGGGTGGGGGTATATACGTATGCCTAGAAAAACGAAGAAAATCAAGGAAGACCAAGAGAAGGTGGAAAAGGATGTTAGTACGCTTCATTCTGTGAGAATGCGGATCAATCGTGTTATTGGCCAGTTAGAAACGGCTAAGACCCGAGAAGAGAAGCAACAACTTTACTTAGAACTCCATAGTGCGCGTCGAGCACTGGAATCTGCCAACAGGCAACTTGAGATAGACATACTTCAAGAAATGATGGATTTCATTGAAGCTGGTAATATCAAGGAAGCCTTAGCTGTTGGCAACAACCTATTGGGGATCATGGGGCGTAATAACAAAATCACGCCTCAGAAATGAGCGTGTATGTTATTGCAAGATGCATTTGATGACTTCGTAGAGTGGGGACAATCCCACTACTCTATGAGGACAAATCAAACTTATACTTCTTTGTTTAAGAGGTTTGTTAAATATATGGGTAAAGATACCCATGTAGAAGACATCACAATCAAAGAGATAACTAAGTATGTTCTTTTGTTAAACAGAAAGAACTATGCAGAAAGCAGTGTAGCTTTCATGGTTGTATCTATTAAAGTATTTTTTAGATACCTATACATGAGGCGACTGATTGACTGGGATTATAATCTTATCAGGATCCCTCGATACTCATCTGTTCACTTTCCTACAGTTAGGACTGAAGAGATGAAGAGTATGATGGCGAATGTTAAGAGAAAAGATTTCATTGGACTTAGGGACAGGACTGTTATAAGATTTCTGTATGCGACAGGGTTACGTGTTTCAGAATTAGTATCACTAGATATTGGTGATATGGATACAGACATTAGAGAGGCAGTTGTGCTCACTAAGAAAAATAAGAATAGACGGTTAGTAGTTTGGGATCATGAGACTAATGATCTTCTCAAGAAGTACATTTACGAGAGAGAATTACATGCTAAGGATGAATCATTATTCCTAGGAGTTGGAAATAATAAATACGGAAAGAGAATTAGTGTGAGAGCTATCCAAAGAATAATTAAGAAATACAGATGTGGTAGGGGAGTAGTACCCCATAGTTTCCGTTCTGGGCTTGCAACTGATATGCTAGAAGGTAATGTGGCACTACCTGTAATTCAAAAAGTTTTAGGCCATAGTAGTCTGAACTCTTTAGAACCTTATGTACGTGTTCATAACCCGCATTTAAAGAAAGAATACCACCGTGTGAGAGGGTAGGGGAGTTATCCACATTAGGGGGTTTGACATATTCGTTCGCACGACATATAATATAACCAGAACATAAGAAATTGATATGAACGATGTATCGAAAGCAGCAAGTGCCCTAGCAAAGATAAGATGGGCTAAAACTACAAAAGAAGAACGTCAGAAAGTAAACCAAGCTCTCAATAAAGCAAGAGCTGCAAAACGAAAAGAAAGAGAAGAGGCAGAAAAGGGCACCTTACAATCAGATTAAACATAGCGTATAACGCGTGAAATTGAGCTCTGAGAGGAGTTTACAGACTTCATGATAAAGGGTCGCACAATCTAATTTAAGCGACCTAAAACCCATCATGTAGTGTCGTAAATAAAACTTAGTAAACAAAATCACGTGTTAATCGCACGTGATTTTTTATTGTTATCTGACTTGAGCTTCTGCTCAGGTGAGCTAATAAGCTCAATCCTAGTATAAGGAAGACCACTCTTTCTTTAGGAAAGGCTAACTAGCCTATGTATCTCGTAACCATCGCATCTAGTACAACTATATACCTTCGGGTGTTGTATACGTGATTGGTACGGATTACACGGGCTAGTACAAGTCTTGCTAAATAACCCCATCACACTATGAAAAACACAGTTAAATGGTTAGAAGGGATGCTCTACCCACTAGATAAAGCACTAGAAAAAGAGCCATTACTAAAAAAGGTCGAAGAAGTAACTAACTTAGAATGGGAAGCTGTAGACGAAAAAATAGATTCAGCTTTCTGTGATGAAAGATTAATCGTATGAAACATAAACAAGGATGGAAAGTAAATAAAAAAGAAGCCATGGTGGACTTCAGCAGGTATCTTTCTGAATTTGATATTAATGGTCGTTTGATTGAAAAAAAAGAAAACCCCATCACGAGTTTCTTTTTAATAACACTGTTAGTGGTGTTTGCAATAAACGCCCTACCAGCCTTATTGAGTAAATTTTAACAATATGGATGAACGAAGTCAAGATCCAATTGAGTTTATTCACGAGATGTTCATGGTACATGAATGCCAAGGTGAAGCCTGCGAAGTGTGCTACAGATACCAAATACTTAATGCAGAATTAGCAGGAGCTATATGATGGAAAACAGAGACCTAAGTATTCTTACACAAGTTGTCTATAAACAAGTAAGGAAAGAAGAACCATTAACAAAAGAAGAATGGGATGGGGTAGTTGATGAAGCAGTAAAATTGTCAGTGGCGATTGCTAAAGCCCAAGCAAAACACAAAGAAGTATTCAAAGGTGTAAATATGTAAATATGATCAAGAAGGTTAAATTATTGCAGGTAAGCGTTCAACCCTTTGAAGGGAAGTTTGGACCAACAAACAAAGTAGGGGTAAAGATCAAAAATAAGGAGGGGGAAGACCAATGGGTTAATGGATTCATGAAGTACTCTCCAAGTTGGCAAGAAGGAGATGAGGTAGAACTAGATATTTTCAAGAAAGAACACAATGGCAAGACATTCTGGAACTTCAAAGCTCCAAAAAAGGAAGATGCTTTAGAAAGAAGAATAGAAATTCTTGAAAGCCAATACCAAACTCTCATGGCTATGGTAAGGGGGAAAAACCAGGTCCAAGAGGCAGCAGAAGCAATTGGCGGAACTGTAGAGCCAGACATGAGCACTCCTGTTGGCAGCTCAGAACCGATAGACGTAAACAAAATTCCATTTTAATCAGCCTTCCTAGGCTGAGCACTGAACAGCTTGTCACTGGTGGTGCAGCCTAGGAATCAACCACCTATGAAACTCTCTAAGATTGAAGTCCCATACGGCCAAGTACCAAATCAAGTAATGAATGATCCTAACCTATCATTCAAGGCCAAAGGTCTATTCGCATACTTCCAATGCAAACCAAACAACTGGAACTTTGCAATAAGAAGAATAGTCAATGAAACAAAAGATGGAGAATCGGCAGTCAGAGCAGCGATAAATGAACTAGAAGAGGCAAAATATTTGGTGCGTGAAAAACGAGTGGATGGTCACATGAATTATAACTTAAAACTACCAGACCTATTAGTGGAAACCCCAACGTGCGAAAACCTCCCGCAGGAGAAAACCTCACGCTATATAAAGAAAGATAATAATATAAAAAAAGATAATACTACTATTACTAACGTAATAGTAGAGGCAGAGCCTACAAATACGGATTTTGGTAATTCAGATATTAATTGGATTATGAAGACCTTTGAGGAGATTATGGGTTTTCCGTCTTCTGGGTCAAAGGATCGTTTTTTTGCTCGGCACGTGCTGAATAATTTTAACAAAGAACAGATACAGGGGATGCTTTTGTTCTGCGCCAACTATGAGTACTCACCCAATATTGGTTCTGTGCAAAAACTTTGGTATAAGCGTGGGGATATTGTTGCAGGGATTAAGAAAATAAAACAAACAGCAAGATCTGTTAGAAGTCTATGAAATACCAAATAACTACCCAAACCAAAGAACGATATTGGATTACTGAAGACGAGGCAAAGAATATTGCTAAAGGTGAAATGAAAGGCCTGGTGTTTGTACCAAGCGTAAAAGGATATATCAACCTTTCATTTGTGGTGAGTGTGATTCCAGAGAACCTTGTGCAGAATGACCACACTGAGGGTCGACTTCACGATGGGACTAAGGTAATTAAACGATTTGGTCAATGGGTGGATGCACATAACCCAGATGTAAATCTTGATCATGGGCATTATCCAGAGCTTGGGACTGGTGAAGTGATGAGTGAAGAAGATTATCAAAATAAACAAAGCTCTGTTGTTGTCTAGTATGCCTTTCACAGACGAACAAGCTAAGTACATTTTTTCTCAGTATCCAGACAGTGCTGCTAACAACACGGAATTCTGTTTAAGGGTCTGGGAAACTGCTTGCCAACAGCACAACATCGATTTTCCTGATGAGGTTAAGTGGGCGATAAGGCAGTATAAGCCTGAGGCAATTGTTAGGAAGCGACGTGAATTAGTTGATTCGACCGAGGAACAATTAAAAGAAGAAGTTAAATATAGAGAACATTACAAAAAATAGTATGGAATCTAAAATGCTTGTCATATTAGCTTTAATAGTTACCGCAGCCTTCTCAATTTGGTATGGATCTTATGTATTTTCTTCCACGAAAGAAGTTGTACAAATAGTCAAAGTAAAACAAACACAAAGGTCGGTGGAACAAGAAATAGTGTTTCAGAGTCAGCTAGCAGGAGTGGACGCACAGACAGCCCTAGATATTGCCAGAGCAGAAAGTCATTTCAAACCACTAGCTGTAAACCACAACACAAACGGAAGTGACGACAAGGGAGTTTTTCAAATAAATAGTATCCACGGAGTGCCAGATAGTTGCCGACTAGACTATGTGTGTAACATTAAATGGGCAATGGATGAGATGAAGGAAAACGGAACTAGGGCGTGGTATTCAAGTCAACATAAATGGGAATAGTATGAAACAATTATTTCAAGCACCAGCAACAATTAGGCTACCTAAGATGAGAGCCGACAACACACTCACCTTCACCGTTGACTGCCCCGAATTAGATCCAGCCGAATTGACTGCACTGTTCAAACTGAATAGCAAACAAGGCTGGTTTTTATTTAAAGAAAATGAGATACAGCCAGAGGATGTCCCCACAGAACAGGCTCCTGAAATGGAAGAGAAGAGCCAGAGTAAAAGACTAAGGAATACACTATTTGTCTACTGGAAGACCAGACACGATGCAGGACTAATGAAAAGTGATTTTGAAGATTTTAAAAGAAAATGGTTTGAAAAGAAAATCCAAGAGATTAAAGACAATATTGATCTGTGAAGTACAAAGAAGAGTATATAAAATATATTGAAGATCAAGGAAATTTTATAGAGCATTATGGTTGTGAAAGATGTGGGAGAACAACAGCTTTTAACTTCAGTGTTCATCATATTTATTACAAATCTGAAATTCCAAACCATCCCAATCTACATGATGTAAGAAACTTGACGTGGGTGTGTGGTAAATGTCACTCCTGGTATCATTCAAGAAAGAGTAATAGGGAGAAAATAGCTAAGGAACGTGGACTAAAAGATCTTTTCTATGAAATTAAAAAATAAACCTTTGTCAGTTCCTTTAGAATCAGAAGAACAAAGAGCTGTAGTTGATTATCTAGAATTCAGAGGTCTTAAATTCTCTTCTATACCTAACAGTACATTCACAAGAAGTTGGAAACAAAAGACAAAGAACAAACAAGAAGGATTAAGAGCAGGACTACCTGATCTCCTAGTCGTCACAAAAGATCATCTTCTATTTATAGAAATGAAAAGGTTGAAAGGTGGAAAGGTATCAAGTGTACAAAAAGAATGGCTTGAAGCACTGAATAAAATAAATGATGGAGTGGTGGCAAAGATATGCAAAGGAGCAGAAGAGGCTATAGAGTTTATTAATAAATACATATGACCATTTCAGAGGCAAGAAAATTGACTGGTATGTCAGATAATTCTATAAGACATTGGATACGACAAAAGAGAATAAGAGCTGAGAAAAGAGATGGTTGGTGGTTCCTAGGTGAAGAAAGTATTGAAGACATAATAGTTTTATTGGATAAGTACTACATGCTATGAATAAAGTATTCTTTGGAGCTATAGTATTACTTACAATAATAGCTTTCTGTATCCTAATAGTCGCAGGGATGTTTCAGGTAAGAGGAGAAGAGGAGTATTATGAATGTACATACCTCGAACCACAAGAAGACTGTGATTGGATGTTAAAATCAATAATATAAAATAGGGGCCTAGTGAATAATATTGGGCATAGGCGTTACCAGCGTCAACACTAGGAGCACACAAATAAAGCATGGAAAATTCTCTTCGTACAACTATTCGCTACAGTACGGCATAAACATCTCTTCGCTGGTCTAGACAACTAGACCCCCTCGCAGTTTAAGGAGTCTGCTCAAAACTCCTTCGTTCCTTTTACTTAGTAATATAATAAATATATGAAGATAATTTTGCCAGCAATATTTTTGTTGGTTATGGTCACAACTTTTGTTTGGTTAGTGAAAGACTTATTTTTTAAAAAGAGTAAAAAAAAATAGTATGCTTACAAAAGTAACAGCAGGGTTAGTAGGAGTTCTCGCACTTTTCTCATTTGTAGCTGTCATTGCTTCGGCGGAGATAGTTGATCCTGGGGAGCGAGCAGTTGTAATAAAATTTGGTAAAGTTGTAGATGTAAAATCAGAGGGGTTTTATTGGAGGGCTCCGTTTATTGAAGATTATAAGAAATTAGATGTAAAAACACAGAAGATAGAGGTTGCTGCTGATGCTGCATCAAGAGATCTGCAAAGTGTTTCTGCAACTATCGCACTTAACTACAACTTAAAACCCGATGAAGTTGGTCTTTTATGGGAAGAAATTGGAAAGGGTTACCAGGTACAAGTTATCGATCCAGCAATCCAGGAATCGGTAAAGTCTATAACAGCGAACTTTAATGCTGAAGAACTTGTAACAAAACGGGGGGAAGTTAGAGATGCAATTAAAGAGCTTTTGAAAGAAAAGTTAGGAGAAGAACATATTTTGGTGACTGAATTTGCAGTAACAAACTTCTCATTTTCTAAGTCATTTAATGCCGCGATTGAAGCAAAAGTAACAGCAGAACAGCGTGCACTTGAGGCTAAGAATAAACTTGAACAAGTGAAATTTGAAGCAGAACAGCAAATAGAACAGGCTAAGGCAGAGGCAGAATCTATCCGTATCCAAGCTCAGGCCGTTACTCAGCAAGGTGGGAAAGACTACGTACAATTACAGGCCATTGCAAAATGGGATGGTAAATTACCGACACAATTTGTACCAGGGTCAGCAGTCCCATTTCTTACACTAGAATAAACCTTAAATAACAAACAACCTATAAGTTTTAACTAAACATATATGAGTATAGAACATTGTGATAAATGTGGCCAAAACATAGATACCGACTATAACACCGACCATGATGCGGATTGTGAATAATTATATGAAAAGATTACTTTGTTTTTTGGGGTTTCATGATTGGGAGTGGATTGGAAATGTCTTTACAACTGAAAATAATGAAGTTGGATTGACGATGTGTTCTAGGTGTAGAAAAATAATTTTTTATTAGTTCTTACACAAGAGAGGTGGCGGAATAGGTAGACGCAGACAAAAAACTAGGGAAGTGGTTACAACTAACTCTAGTGTAAGTATTAACCATGCAAGGTGACTATACGAGTAAAGCGACTAACTGTAATGGGAACGCCGTAATTCCCTCTGAGGTTAGAAGCCACTATACGGCAATCTCGGCAAATCCTTGCCCTCTCTTGTGTGAGTGCTAGTCAACGGAGGCAGCCATGAAACGTCCATGTTGGATTTGTCGAAGGCAGACAGAACAGACTCACGTCAGGACTAACCGAGTAACTGGGACTAAACGGTGGCATTGTCACCGATGCACTGGGACCAACATCGAGTCGGTGGAGACCAAGGAGGTCAAATGTACCCAGCAGTCAAGGTGATCAACTACAACATCTTCTTCAAACGGATCGTCTTCTTCGGTCAAGCAGTGTACTACAGTCCACTGACTGGGGATGTCGTTAGCTTCAAGATCAGGATGAGGATCAGAGCATGAGAAAGAGTCTTGCAAGGACAGTTATTCTCGACTTCATCAAAAGTCCGTGGAAGTATAACAACGGCAAGATGGGGCTCATGTACTGGGCAAAGCGGATTCTTGGCCATGATGGCTATACGGATCTCATCACAGCTCACAACGTTCGTCGTCGGAACAACGACCCGAACCTTAGCGCAGGAGAAAAACTCTGTGTGTAAACGTAAAACCTGTGATGGCAGGTACTATCTGATTCGAGAGGAGCGGAACAGTCAGGTGATCATCTATACGCTGAAGAAGCTCTACAGGTGTGACAAGTGTAACCACTCGTACACCGAGAGCAGCTTCGGCCAACGCGGTCCGAGGAGACGGCCAAGGGGATATGGATGAAAACGAAAGCAAAAGTGGCCAAAAGGTCATTCTACTGCCCTAAGTGCAAGAAGACCCAAGTCTTCAAACACAAAGGCCGCCATGGATGGGCGGGTAGCAAGGTTTATGTCTGCTCTCATGGAGGTTGCAGTCAGGAATTGGAGGTGGCTAATGGATGAAGTCACCAGGGAGTCCTTCCTGTTTATTGCATTCATCTTCCTGTACTTTGCTCTTTGTTACCTTGGCAGAGGTGGAAGGGAACCTCCGTAATATTACACGGTCAGGGGCGTACCGTTAAACGCCCCTCCAGTTAACTTCAATGCTTGTAAGTTATGACAAAAAGAAAGAAAAAAAGGGTAAAGTGTAGATCTTGTAATAGAACTGTTGGTCCTAAAGGGTTTGATGGTTCATGTGGTCATTGTTTTCTTAATGACTTTGGGGATGTGGAAAGGGAGATATATTTAACAGAGAATAAAATAGAAAGGTTGTTAAGGCAAATAGAAAGGGCAGAAGTGTGGGATAAAAATTATCTATATATTGTTGCTGATAAAGGGGTAGGAAAACTCATAGAGTTAAGAAAAAGGAAGGAGAAAAAAGATAAGGAAAGTTATTCATAGACCCGTTTGCATTTGGATGTTAAGAATATTAAAATATCCATAAGGATGATTAGTTTTTTATGATAGAACCAGCACACGAGGCTGGTTTTTGTACTTTTTTATGGAGCGTACTCAATCACAACCTCACGTTGATTGAGAGCTAGTGGGGGTACTCCCCATAAGCAAGTAATTATCATGAAAGAATTTCACACTAATGGAGGTTCAATAGTTCAAAAAGATGGCTTTGGACGTTTTAAAGTTGATGGGAAGCAAGTTTCAGCTAAACAAGTGAAGAATTTAGTTAAGAGTCACGGTGGAGTAACTGAAGTTGGAAAGCATTCTTCTAGCAGAGATAAGAGATTTCATGAAATGCAAAGGCGAGTAAAAGGTTTGTAGTATGAAATTAAAACAATATTCTGAGAGGACAAAAGAAGAGAAAGAAGAGATGTGGGACGAGATAGCAAAACAATTAGCAAAACCAAAAAGCGACAGACCCCAACAGAAGGAAATGTATAACGCATACGGTATTCCAGAAGCTACTTACTATTGGAGAACAGGAAAGACAAGTTTTAAACAGAAAATAGTAGATAATTGCCTTAACGAAGCTAAAACTTGGATGCCTGAATTAGTAGAAGTACTTAGAGATAAGGCATTAATAGATAGAAGCGAAAAGAGTATTGAAATGGCCTTTAAGTATATAGCTAATGTAGCAGAGAAGATTGACCATACTACTAAAGGTGAAAAGATAAGTGGATTCAACTATGTCAGTCCAGAAAAGAAGGAAGATGTATGATAAGGAATTGCAAATTGTGTCAAAAAGAGTTTAAGACGTATCCATCAAAAGTAAAGGTTGGTAGAGGTAAGTACTGTAGTAGGGATTGTTCAATGAAGGTGACGAATAAGATTCTGGAAGAGAATGGTAAAAATACAAGGTTTATTAAAGGGCAAGAAGCATACAATAAAAAAGGGTTTACCCATGTGCAGCCTAGAAAAGGTGGAAAGAAGTACACATTGATTTACATGCCAGAGCATCCCTTTTCTACTAAGAAGGGGTATGTAAGAGAGCATCGGTTAGTGATGGAGCAGCATCTAGGCAGGTATTTAGATGACAACGAAGTAGTGCACCATATAAATGGTGAAACACAAGATAATCGAGTAGATAATTTAGAGGTAATGTCATGGGCTGACCATAGACGAGAACATTTGAAAGACAACGTACATAAACGTTGGTATAACTAGATTCCCCCCTTCAAAAGTTATGTCACTTACTCCTACTATCAAACCCACTCCAAAACAACATGTTGCTTGGGACAAATTGAGAGATAGTGTGGCGAAGTACATAGTTTTTGGTGGGGGGGCTTAGCTGGCGGTGGGAAGAGTTGGATTGGATGTGAATGGCTCCTTACAAATTGTTACTTTTATCCTGGATCAAAATGGTTTATAGCTCGACGTGAGCTAAAGCGTTTAATGACCAGCAGTTATGTTACCTGGAATAAAGTGTGCAGACATCATGGTATTCCTAAAGAAGATTGGAGATTAAATGGTCAATACAACTTTATTGAGTTTTCTAACGGTTCTAGAGTAGACCTAATTGACCTAGCGTACCAACCAAAAGACCCATTATATGAGCGTTTAGGAAGTCTAGAGTACACAGGAGGATGGATTGAAGAAGCCTCTGAAGTTGATTTCCTTGCATTTGATGTTCTTAAATCTCGTATTGGTCGTCATAAGAATAAAGAGTTTAAACTTCTCCCGAAGATATTCCTGACCTGTAACCCTTCTAAGGGGTGGTTATACCGAGAGGTTTATAAACCCTATAGAGAAAAAAGATTGGCTGAGGGTTGGCATTTTATTCAGAGTCTTTATACAGATAATCCATACACTGCTAAGGAATATGGTGAATCACTCTCTGAGATTAAAGACAGTGCAACAAAACAAAGGCTCATGCTCGGTAACTGGGAATATGATGATGATCCAGCAAAGATTGTAGAGTATGAAGCAATCCAAGACATGTTTACAAACCATATTGACCCAGGGCAAAAGTATCTAATAGTTGATGTAGCTAGATTTGGTAAAGATAAAACAGTGTTTACACTATGGGATGGGATGGAGTGCTACAAGATAAAAACTTTAGATAAAAGTTCTATAGAGCAAGTAGTAGAAGAAATAAAAGAGTTAGCACTCTACAATAGAATCCCATTTAGTCAGATACTGGTGGATGAAGATGGAGTAGGTGGTGGAGTTGTAGATCGTTTACAAGGTATTAAAGGGTTCGTAGCTAATAGAAGTGCAATCCAAACACAATATGATAATCCTAAAACAGGATACAAACCGAATTATCAGAACCTTAAAAGTCAATGTGCATTTAAACTGGCTGATGCTATCAACAACCATCAAATTGCGGTTACGATCAAAGATGAGACGATCAAAGAGTTGCTTGTCCAAGAGTTAGAGCAGCTTAAGAGAAAGAACCCAGACAAAGATGGGAAATTGGCTCTTATAGGGAAAGATTTAATGAAAGATTCACTTGGAAGGTCACCAGATATAGCAGATTGTTTTATTATGAGAATGTACTTTGAATTAAAACCCGTTAATAAATTTAGACAATCATTTATTCCACAACATAAAGGCGGATATTTACGAAGATAACTATGGATTTATTTATTGAACCCCTTAGGGATAAAAAAGGGAAATTAGTTGAGAAGAGTTATAGTCAATATAATCCTTCAGAAGCTATCAAAGAACGCATTGCAGAAGTAATGCGTGATTATGGTATTGCAGATAACGTAAGAAATAACACTTATGAGGAATTTGATAACTTGGATTTGATTGATTATGTTAATGAATGCCAAGTTAGATTTAATGAAAATACTCCTAGTGGAGAGGATGATCCCTCTGATAGTTGGAAGTCAAATATTGTAAAGCCCTTTACTAGAAATAAAGTAAGGAATATTGTCGCTCAAGTAACACAGTCTATTCTTTTCCCAAGTATTATTGCTCAAAATAGGGATAATGAAGAAGACCGTGAAATGGCAGAAGTAATGAAAGATGTTATCGAATATGTACTTGAACAAGATAATTACTCAGAGAAATTTATTGATATTGCCACAAACATGGCGGTATATCCTGGAGAGTGTATTTATCAAGGATTTTCCCAAGTTAAGAGAAAAGTTAAAGAAATACTAGATAATGGGGATTATACGATTAAAGAGGTGGTAGACGAGATTTATAGTGGGTTTAAACTTATGCATGTCCCTATTGAAGATTTTTATATTGCAAACATTTACGAATCTGATCTGCAAAAGCAGCCTTTTATTGTTTATAGTCGTATCATTGATTATTCAGAGGCAGAGGTTAAGTACGGGCATCTTGAAGACTTTAAGTATGTGGTTCCTGGAGTAAGAGTGGGCTATGCAGACAAAGAGGACACTTTCTTTGATCGTTACGATGATAATCTTCAAAATAGACTTGTAACAGAGGATGTTTATTACAATAGAAGCGCTGATCTTGAGCTTGTATTGGTAGGTGGTGTTCTTGTTCATGGCGACCCAGAACGACCAATGCAAAGAAAAGATAAGATGTACCCTTTTGCTTTTAATGGGTACGAACGTATTAGTAGTAGATTCTTCTACTTTAAGCCTCTCGTGCAGAATCTCAAAGGTATTCAGGACGAACTAGACATTATGCATCGAATGATTATTGATGGTACGTATCTCTCCTTAATGCCACCTTTAGCTGTTTATGGTGAAGAAAATATTGATAATTCAGTGTTTATCCCTGGTTCTGTCCATCCATTTGGTCCAGATACTCAAGTTAGCCCTATTCAACAAGGGACAAATTTAAATGCTGGTCTTTCAGTATTATCTCAATTAGAGAGTGAAGGTACTGAGGTCTCGGCTAGTGAGTTAGCTGGTGGAGCTCCGTTGCCAGGAGATAGAACAAAGTTTGAAATTGCAAGGATTGAACAGAATGCAGCTATTAAGCTTGGATTATTTGGAAAGAGGATTAGTTTTCTTATTAGAGATATTGGAAGATTACTTGTTGGGTCTGTCACTCAACATATGCCTTTCACTGAAGTGATGGAAGTTTCTGGGGACGATGCTCGGGTGAGTTTTGCGAGTATTATGATGAAAGATCGCAATGTGAAAGGTGAGACGATGGACAGAAGAATTGAGTTTACAAATCAATTTCCTGAAAGTGAAGAAGAACTACAAGCTGCACAGCTTGAATTGTTAAATAGATCAACTCAAAATAAAGGTGGAAAGCTTGTACAAACCCAGACAATATCGCAAGTGAATCCAGATGCATTTAAGAGAATGAAATACTTAGTAAAAGTGGAACCAAACTTCACAAGTAGGCAGATAGAGCTAGAGAAGCGAGTAGCATTCTACGATAGAACAATCCAAAATCCATTCATTAATCAGGAAGAAAACACGAGAGCATTTATCAAACACTTCCTCCCAGGTGAAGAAGAAAAACTGTTAAAGAAACAAAAGAATATAGCTGAAGAATTGCAAAATGCACCAGCAGTATGAAAAGGCCAACAAGAAAACAAATACAAGAAGAGATAGAAAAGATAGCAGCAGGTAAAGCCACAAAAAGACAGCAATGGTTATTTGACCAGATAATGAAATCCTTGTTTAGAACAGTAAATTTAGCTGAATTAAAGAAAGGGTTTAAAAGTTTAAATGATCAAGAGAAAAGGAAGTATAAGGCAGAGGCGAAAGCATTGAAGTCTCTAGAGGTGTATGATTGGTTAGAGGAACAAATGAGTAAACAAATACAAGCAAAAATATATTTTGAATCAAACACAAAAGAAGAGATAGAAAAAAACCAAATGGGATTATGGGTACTAGCTAAAATGAGAGAAATGATTGAAGAACTAGCTAGGGAAAAAAAGGTGTACAGACCACTGCAATAATACAATCTAAAAAATCACGCACTCTTGGACGTAGAGCTCTGTCCACGAGGGGTTTAGCGTGATTTCTTTCCTCTCTATGACAGAACTCTGCTAACTAAGCAGGGTTTTTTCTTTGGTCTGATGAGACCGTAATAAATCATTTATGGAAAACCTAGAACAGGCAGTCGAAACACCAGTAGACGAAACTACTACTCAGCCCGCTGTCGCTGAAGAAACAAACGCAGAGACTTCAGAGAGCGAGGAAAACGCTTCTAAACAAACCACAGAAGACTCAGAGGAGTATTACAAGAAACAGCTTGAAAAGGCTGAAAAAGCAATTGTAAAACTCAAAAAGAAACAGAAAGAAACTCCGCAGGAAGAAGACAAGCATCCTGCTGAGGATATTCGGTCTGTTATCCGTGAAGAACTTAATCAGTTCAAAGCAGAACTTTCTCGTAAAGAAAAAGAGGAACATTTATCTAAAGTCACGAAAGGCGACAATCAACGGAAAATTGTTGAACATTATCTTGAGAACGTTATCCGCTCTACAGGTGATTATAAACAAGACGTTGAATTAGCGCTTGCTTTGGCTGACAAGGATAAATACCAAAGAGAAGCACAAACATTGAAAGATGCTGTGGTTTCTCAAAATACAGCTGGTGGTCCCGAGTTTTCTGGTCATAAACGCCCTAAACCAGGAAAAGAAAACTGGAGCGCCGCTGATAAAGAACTACTTAAAAAGTATGGGGCACTTAAATAATTTGTTTATATATGGCTCTTAATGATGTAAAAATCGTTGAAAAAGGCGCTGGAACAGTACAAAAGTTTCTTGTAGATGACCGTACTACTTCAGGTGCTTCTGCCACGATTAAAGCAGGTGAACCTGTGAAGTTTGCTTCAGATGGTTCTCCATTCGTTATCTTGCTTGCAACTGGTGATCCAGAAATCGGGACTGACCAGTTTGTAGGTATTGCTACCGAAGAATCAACTGAAACTTCTACTGCTGATGGTTCAGTTATGGTGTTCGTACCAGCTCCAAATTCTATTTTGGAATGTAAAGCAACTACATCTACTAATTTTGACACTCAATCTGAGATTGATGCCCTTGTAGGGGATACTGTTGCTTTTGACCTTACAGGTGGAACATTCACTGTTGATGAAAACGAAGGACATGACGATAACGTTCATGGCCTACGTATTCTTGGTGGTGATCCAGACTTGACAATGGTTCGCTTTTCTGTGAAACCAGCTGCAATGCACATTGATAGTGCACTCTAATAATCTAAGTTAATTAATGTTATATGGCTTTAACCTCAGGATTGAGTTCAAATGCCGTGAAAACCGCTCTTGACGCTGTGTTTTATGGGGAATACGAGTACCCAGTTGCTCCTGGAGTAGCTACAGCTCTCGACCCTTACGTTTTCATGCAGGACTCTGCTGACCGCGCTGCTATTATCACTGAGCAGTTTGAAGGTCCAGGTTACTTCGAGGAACGTGCTGAGCAACAAAATGTTGCAGAAAAGACACCTCGAATTGGAAATCAAATCACTTACAACGTTGCTAGTTATGCACAATCTGTGCCTATCTCAAAGAGATTCTTTGATGATGATCAACATTCTGTAGTAACTCGTCTTGTTGAAAGAATGGGACGAAACGCTCAACTTTCACGTGATAAAAACGCTTTCGAAGTGCTTAACAATGGTTTCTCTACAACTCTTACTAATGATGGTGCTGCTTTGTTTTCAAACTCACACACCACTCTTAGTGGAGAAACTGTAGATAACCTTGAAACTGCTGCCCTTAGCGACACTTCACTTGAAACACTTGTTGTTTCTCTTATGGAGCAACACACACAAGACGGTACTCTTGGTGGTTACGTTCCACACTGTCTAGTTGTTCCACCAGCTCTCTTTAAAGAAGCTACAATCATTGCTAAGTCAGAACTCCGATCAGCTTCAGCTGACAATGATCTTAACTACTTCTCACAAGTTTATCCAGGAATGCAAGTGAAACAATCTCCTTTCCTTGGTGCTAACAATGGTGGTAGTGACACTGCTTGGTTCTTGATGAGCCGAAAACACAGCCTATACCGCTGGGTTCGACAAGAAGTTGTAACTGACATCGTTGATTACAAATATCAAGCTAACAACAACTACATCTATAAGGCTGAATACCGTGAAATCGTAGGGCCTATCTCATACGAAGGTCTTGTGGCTTCTAACGGAACTACCTAATAGGTATTGTTTGGAGCTTTGGGTGGCTAGAATCACCTCTCCCCTTTGGGGATTAATACATTTGTAATCCATTATTTATGGCTGGAAGTACTTTTACTGGCCCATTGAAAATCAGAGATTCCAGTGGGACAGAAGTAACTTTTGTTGATGAGAATGGAAACATTGATGCACCTTTGACAACATCTAATATTACAGCCTCTGGTGACACCACTCTTGGTGATGCTGAAGGGGATACTATTAGTTTGAATTCAGGTGTGGTCAAGTTTGGTCTTACTGCCGAAGAACTATCTGGTGCTGGTGCTGTTAGCATTACAAACCCAATTACACATGTTGTAACAACGGGTGCGAATGCTCTCACACTTGCAGATGGTTCAGAAGGACAGTGGAAGGCTATTGTAATGAAGACAGATGCAGGTGCTGGTACGCTAACTCCTACAAACTTAGGAAATGGATCAACTATTACCTTTGATGATGTTGGAGATTCTGCATGGCTTCTTTTCACTAATGGTGCTTGGCACTTTATGGGTGGAACAGCAACTCTCGCTTAGTTACTTCTTAGGAAGCCTTCGGGCTTCTTATAGAGATAATTAATTAAAGAAATATGGCAGGTTCAAGTCACACTGGTCCACTAAGTATTCTTACTTCTAGTGGATCACTAGTTACATATGTTGATGCTGATGGAAATCTAGTGGGGGCTGGAGGGACAAACCCCTTTTGCGCTGCAGGTACTTCTACGGGTACGGCAGTTAATTTACTTCCTTCAGGGGGGGCGACGGCAGCTTTAACTATTGAGGCAGCGTTTATCATATCTGTTAATGGTTCGGCAAACGCTGTTATTAAGAATAATGGCTCTACGGTTGCCACCATTGCTATAGGGAGTGCGGGGGCTCTTGTTGGGGCGACAAGCCTTTCAAATACATCAGTTACCGCAGGCAACCAGGTGACGGTTGAAATAGATTCTGCAGGAGAAGCTGTAGGAATCGTTTGTTTTAGTTATACATAATTAATTTAATATGAGAAGAAATCATAAAAGTGAACTAAGAATTTTTAATGCAGGTGGATCGACAGGAACTAGCACGGTAGTAGATGTCAAGGATTTTCGAAATATTGTTGTTGCTGTTTCCGCTGCTGCAAATTCAAGTTTAACTTTCAAATTTAAGGGGGCAGCTCTTAGTAATGAGGAGGTAGATTTAACTTCAGCACAAGCAGTAGATAATATATGGGACTATGTAGCTGTATACGACTTGAGAGATCCTTCCTCAGTAATTGATGGTGATACTGGTGTTACGCTTGATAACGACACCGTGGCTAATAACACAAGGCAATATTTAATTAATACTGATTTACTGAATCAATTTGCTGTAGAGATAACGAGCTACACGGACGGGTCTCTCACAACCTGGGTGTTTGCCGCATCTGACTAATTACCGTAAGTATGTTAGTTCACAAGCAACAAGGAACAATTACTACAAACGGGGGGACAATATCGGTCAATGTAACGGCGGGATTCAATGTTTTACAACAAATTCTTCTAGAGCCAACCACATCTTCTACAAGTTATGACATTAAGTTGGTTGATATTTATGATCGTGTCGTTTATGAGCGGCAAGACGAGGTTGGCAAAATGAACGATATCGATATGAGCCTTCCTGCATACGGAAACCTTACGCTTACTGTTGAAAACGCGAGTGCAGACGAAGATTTTGACTACTTGCTAAATTTTACGGAGTAATATGTGGATCAAATTGAGAAAAAAACTTATTTTGCCTATCAAATTTAAACTCTCTAAGAGAAAAAAGATTAAAAGGATTTGTTACAAAGAGAAAAAAGAGTTGTATGAGAAGAAAGAACAATTAGAGGAAAAATTGTTGAGAGCGCAACGTTTAAAGCATACAAAGGACATTTATAAATTAGAAGCGCAAATAGAATTACTTACATGGATTATTTATGAATAGTGGATATAAAAAAGTTAATACCAGTGAAGTAAAAAACCATTTTGATCATGGAAGTACGAGTGTAGGTACAAGTGCAGTACAGATTACTACTACGTCTATACCAACTAAAATGGGCGTTTTGGTTAAAGCAGATAGTGCAAACACAGGAACAATATATGTAGGGAATAGTGATGTAACAGCAAATACTACGGCAGCAACAGATGGGTTTCAGCTTGGGGCGGGCGAAAGTCTAGAAGTAGAAATAGATAATGCGGATAAGGTTTATTTTATTGCAACCGTAGCTTCACAGAAAGTTTTTTGGATAACAGTATAAATTATGCCAAGCCATGAAGGGTCAGGAGCAGCAAGTGCTGCTTTAGACGCAGTTTACTTAAAATTAAACACAACAAATGACCCTTTGACAGGAGGCCTTGATATTGACGTGGAAGATGCTAATGCTTTTCGCGTTAACAGATCAACTGGCGGACAGACGATATTTTCAGTGGATACCACAACAGCTGATCCAGAAGTACGCATGGATGAGTGTGAGGTGAGAATTAATACAACTCGAACAGATCATCCCTCCGCTCAATTTGAGCTTTGTCAGGTAATCATGCAAGCAGATACTACTGCTAACGATAGTTCTGTGTATACGAGTGGAGCGTTCATTTCAAGATATATAGGCACAGATACGTTGACTTCATCAACAGGTGTTCAAGGATTCTTCATGCAAGGAGAAGCTACAGGAAGTGGTGGAACAACGGGAGTTAAAGCCCTTCAATCAACGATCTTTAACAGTGGTGGAGCCAACATCACACAGGGACAAGGTATTAACTTTGCCCATTTTAAGGCTGGTGGTGGGACATTTCCTACTTATAAAGCAATAACGTTTACAGACCTTGGTGTACAGGCCGATGATACGTATGCTTTCGATTTTCAAGGCTCATATATAGAAAATAATTTTTCGGTTCCTTGTTTGGATAATACAACTACTGAAGTGTGGATGCCACTTTCTACTGCTAATACAGGCATTACTTGGGATAGCCAAGATCTTACATTAGCAACAACAACAAGTGGAGACATAAATGTTAGTTCAGCAGGGCAATCATTTGTAGATGGATTTAATCCATTACTCTCAGCTCTAGCATTTTCATAATATGGCAACAAATACGATTAAACAATTGGGACAGCTTCGACCAGCAAACACTACTGCTGCGAGTTTGTATTCTCCTGCTGCGAGTACTCAGACTAATATTTATACGGTTGTTGTGTGTAATACATCTGTATCAAGCGCAAAGTACAGAATATTTCATGATGATAATGGTACTACATACGACGAAACGACTGCCCTTTTTTGGGATATATCACTATCAGCAGATTCTACTGACACGGTAGAAATAAAGATATCCATGAACGATTCAACAGGCAACTTAGCTGTTAGAACTGACACTGCCGACGCTTTAACTTTCACAGCCTACGGACTAGAAGTAACATAATATGCCAGTTAATAGAACCCCAGACAATTTTGCTAGAAACACGAATCCAACGGATTATTCTTCGGATCATAAGGCCCATGTGTCTCATTTTGGTGTACTTAAGGCTGGACCAACAATTCCAGTGTTTAAAGCTAACTTCCCTGGTACGTCTCTAAATACAGACCAATGGGTCGATATTTCTGAAAATTCTGCAACACTAACCGTTGCGGACGGTATGGGGAGATTGCAGTCAGGGACAAATTCTGCGGGATCAGTAAGTGTTCGATCACGTCAAAAAGGACGATTTGAAGCTGGGCAAGTATCCGCAACAAACACTATTGTTGATGGGGCATTCGAATTTTTTCAAATAAGTGTATAGATATGTTGAAAGTAAACATTAAAAACCCACTTGATGCTGAAGAAGAGTTAACAGATGCGATTGTAGTGATTGATGAAATACATTTAAAACGTGACAGAACAGGGTCTGTGGTCCTCAAAATATTTAAAAACCAACGGTCTATGACAAACGGTGGTCAAGGTGTAGTCAAGGCAATTCGCGTTGCCAGACAAAGCTATGAAAATCCAGATGATATGCCTGCAAATCCAGAATATGTAAAAGCAACGGGGTTGCCAGGAGAGTTGGTGACAGTTGCGTTTAGCTCGGTATTTAATAAGAGTTATGAACAAATGTACACAAGTTTGGCAAACAAAAAGATTGAGATATTTGGTCAGTTGAAAACTCTTAGAAAGTAAAAAATAACAACATAACGAAAGAATTAATAACGCAAAAGGGGGGTAATTAAAAAATCTAATTAATAAAATTATGGCATTTAGACCACCAACTTCTGGAGGGGTTACTATAGATTCAGTGTCAAATTATAGTTTACTTTCTTCTTCTGCGTCAGATGGAGATTTGGGTGTTACTACAGTGAACGGTGCTTATTGGAAATACTCACAACCTATTTCAATGTGGATTCCCGCTCATTGGTGGAAAGAAAGTCAAACTATTGCCACTAATACTGATGATGAAAATTTACATTTAGCCCCTACATTAAGTAGGGCAGCTATCACAGCTGCTGGTTTTACGGAAACTGATCCAGATGGAGACAAGGTGGCTGATGTTGCAGATGGTGTACAAATTACTAGGTCTTCATCTGGATCAGTGGCAATTCATTGCGGTCAGTTAAACACTGCTCATAATAACGATAGATTGGGGATTGTCGTAAGAGCGAAACAAACAGGTACAGGGGATATTTCTGGTGGATCACTCGTGGTGAGATCTATCCCAACGAATGGGCGTCGTGGTGCTCTTAGTTTCGGTGCTGCAAATACAGCTAATGATATTGGTCTTGCCACAACATATAATAGTATGGGTAGCGATCATGCAGGCGTACTAAACGTTAATAGCGACTACGATCCAGTTTTTTGGGAGATAGATATGGCTGCATATGAAGCAGCATCAAGTGATGATGACTGTACACAATGCTGGACTATCGATGACACGATAGATTCAAGATGTGTTAAAGAATATTCAGACTTTACGACAACAGGTAGTAGTCCAGGTCTTGTTAGATTTTGGATTGGTCAAGGCTCTACTGGATCTGTGGCTGTTTTAAAGTCTGCAAGTATTTTAGTTTTATAAATAATTTTTATATATGTTAGAAACATTAAAAGTCACACCTCAAAAAGGAAAAACTCAAGGTGATTATTTGGTTTTATTTCAATTTAATGATGGTTCAGATGATGACGTTTCATATTTTAATACCTTGGTTGAAGTACGCGATCATATACATTCTCAACTGACGAGTTTATCTGAATAGATATGAATCCAGACAGGGAACATGAAACCTATTTTAGGAAAAACCCTAAAGGTAATCACAATACAATGAGTGACGAAACAGCACGTGAGTTGCACAAGCTCAGAGCGGATATTATGAACAAAATTGATGACGAATTAAAAGAGATCCATCAATTTCACCTAGGATCAGTCAAGAATGACACTACGGTGCTAGAGCAACTTAAAGCAATAAATAAACAATTAGTTATAATGAACGGCCGAATTGGCAAAAATGAAGAACGTGGGCTTAATAATGAAAAAACTAATGAAATGCTCACGGCCAACTTCAACCGAGTGTATGAGGAATATCATAGTCATAGGATTGCCACTAAGAACAGCATTGAGCGCTGGAGAGAGTGGATGGTGAGGGGCATTGTGGGAACGCTTTTATTAATTGTTGGAGCGCTTGTACTTTTGGTCTTAGAAAGAACAAAAGTAATTGATTTGTCTGAAAGAAGTTCCGATACTGCGCAGGTTGATATAGCACAGGTTGTAGAAGAATTAAGAAATTTAGAATTAGTTGAACAATATGATTAAAAAAATTCGTAACAAAAAAACAGGAAAAATAAAGATTTATAAAAAGAAAAAGAAAAAAAAACCTAAAAAGAAAATATATAATTCAAGTAAACGACTAGCTTAGTATGGCTAAAAAAGTTTTTTCATTAATTTGCCCTATTCCTCGAAAATTTTTAACCAAGGGAGATACCTGTACTGTAAATCAATTATTTGGTGAAAATAGGAATGCACTCTTTTATGGCCCTAAAGGGCATCAAGGGATAGATATCCGTACAAAAGGACCAATTAAGTGGATATATCATAACCTAAAGGGTTACACCCGAGCAAAGAGGGAAAAGCCTGAGGAGAACGGATTGATCCCGATTAAAGCAATGCACGATGGTTATATAGTTTCAGGACATAATGATAACAAAAGAAAAGGTATTTACATGAAAATTAAGTCTGGAGATTTTGAATCGTTTTACTTCCATTTAGATGAACTAAGAATTTGGAAGAGTGATGGCAAAACGAGCACTTGGGAGACAAAAAGAGGGAAAGATTTTGTAAAAGCGGGGACTATTATAGGTTGGGCAGGTAACACTGGTAGATTTACAACAGGGGCCCACCTACACATTGAGTTAAGGAAAAAAGGGAAGAGAATAAACCCAATGCCGTACTTCCGAGATGGTGTGAAGTATATAAGAGCAGAGTTTACAAGGAAAAGAGTATTCTTAAATGGGAAAGAAATATGAAATTCTTAAAAGAAGAGTGGAAAGACTATCTACGCAGTGCTTTGATGACTTTTATTGCAGGTTTTGCAACAGAAATTTTGATGCATCTAGATGATATTACAATAGAGACCATAAAAGATGGATCGTGGTTTGGTATCCTTTTTGTCGCAATAAGAACAGGGATAAGAGCTTTGTTTCAGCTTTACTTAGAAAAAAAATGACTTCCTTTTGACGGGTTCCCGATGGCTCTACGGGTACACGTAGTACGGCCTTCGGCCTAAGAATGCGCTTTGGGAGGTCTTGATACATTTTGTGTCTCCTTGGGCGTGATACTTCACGCTCAGAGGGAATATAATATTGATTTATGCCTATTTCACTAACAAACGTAAAATCAAATCTAGCTGGAATGCTTCATATCACAGATACAGGAAAGGTGGCTAACATTACTAACCTCCTAAACCGTACTGCTCGTGAAGTGTTGCATGATATAGATTTTGAAGAGACCAAGCGCCGAACAACAACAGCAACGACAATTTATGACAAGGTGTATGACTACTCAGCACCTTCGGATCTAAAGATGGATAAAGTCCTAGATATTAGAAAACAAGTAAGAAGAAGTGGGACAGACAGATTTTCACAATCTCAATCTGTAGGGTTTGACCTTGTTAAGGTAGACAACACATTTAGTGTTCAGTATGTAAATGGCACTAAAACTCTTAGGATTGCAAAGCAAGTAGGAAATACTATCCTTGTAGATGCGCTAAATGCTACAACTGGTTGGGCAGTAGGGAGTGATGCAACTAATTTAACAAAAGATGGCAATAACTATATATCTGGTGATGGTTCATTAAATTTTGATCTTAGTGGGGCTACAACTGCAGGGTATATTGAGAGTAGTTCAATTACAGCCGTGGATCTTTCTGATGGTGAAGATATTGGATCGTTCTTTACTTGGGTTTTTCTTCCAAGTGGGTCTGCAGTTACTAATCTAATTCTTAGATGGGGTGATGATAGTACAAATTATTGGAGTGATACTGTGACAAGTGGACATTTTGAGTCATTTAAAGATGGTTGGAATTTAGTTCGTTTTGATTGGAATGGTGCAACGCAGACAGCAAGTCCAACTTCAAGTTCAGTGAATTATTTACGGTTTACAGTAACCTATGACGGTACTGCTGACACTGATATTAGATTAGACAACATTACATTTAGTACAGGTGAACTTTTCGAAATAGATTATTACTCTGACCGAATCTTCCAAAATTCATCTGGTTCTTATATTGAATCTACTAGTTCTGATGATGATAATCTTATGCTAGAAGGATACTCAGCAAATATTTTTATCTACAAAGCTGCAGAAATGGCAGCACAACAAATTCAAGAACAGGGTGGTTCTGCAGATGTTCAGTACTTTCAACAACAGTATGAAAAAGCCAAAAGAAGATATAAACAACAGTACTTATCTGAAGCAATAAGACCAAGAAGTACATACTACAGTTTAAATAGACGCTCACCAGCTAAATTCTTACCATAATATGAGTAAATACCAGGTAGTTAGCCAATTTATTGGATACGAAAACAAAAAAGAGGTTACTAACCAGCAGCCAGGTATTTTGGTTACAGGGAGTAAGAACGTGGTTAGTACAGACGGTGACACTGTGGCAATTAGAAAGGGCTACTCCTTACTTGGCTCGGCTAATGCAACACTCAACCCCATTGAAGCAAGTTATGAGTGGCAGAAGCTCCGTATAGGACAACTTGCATTAAGATCTTATGATGATGAATTAGAAGTATTCTTTAGCTCTGACATTGGAGAAACAGGATCTTGGACTGGTACTGATGATTGGATAAGAGTTGCCGACAGTTGGTCAGCAGTAGATTTCAACTTTGCACCGATTTATAACTCTACCGAATCTGATGATACCTTACTTTTTGTTAATGGTGATGCAAATGTTTATGAATGGTCTGGTGGTATTGCTGAGATTGCAAGTGTAACTGCAAATACTATTACTAAAGAAGGTTCTGCTTCTTGGTCAGCAAGGGGCTTCTTTACCAGTGGTACGCGAAGAGTCGTCATTGGGGGAACAGCTTATACATACACAGGTGGAGAAACTACAGATACCCTCACAGGGGTTACTCCTGATCCATCTGTTGGTGGGGTTGTTGATGGTGATATTGCTGTACAACAATTTAGGACTAACTCAAATTCACCTGCTAGCGGCGTAGAAAATGATCTTGTTGAAGTACTAGATAACCAAGTATTTGTGGGGTCATTAAATAGTAGACAAATTTATGTATCTGCTAACGATGATTATACAGATTACACTTTTAGTAGCCCTCGCCTTCCTGGAGAAGGAGCCCTTCTTACACTTGATGCTCCTCCTGTGGGCTTTGATGTCTCTACTGATGGTGATGGGGAGAAGTTTCTTCGAATAAGTGCTGGTAAAGATTTCTGGTATCAAACAAAGTTTGTACTTTCGGCTGATCTTACTAAAGAGAATCTAAATATTGTTCCTCTAAAAAACAGTCCATTACAAGGTGCTGTCAGTCAGTCTGCAATAGGGAAGATCAAAAACTTTACTGTGTTCATTAGTAATGAGCCCACATTGGACTTTTTAGGGCGAGTGCAGGATGTAAATACTCCTCAATCCAAACCGATAAGTGATCGAATCAAAGCTGATTTTGATAGTTACAATTTTACTGGGGCTCATGTGAAGTACTACAAAAATAATTTGTACATTGCTGTTCCTGAAGAATCCAAGTTGCTTGTTTACAATGTAGAAAAAGGTTTTTGGGAAGCACCATGGGATATGCCAGCAGGGAGACTAGCTATTATAGGCTCTGATCTATGTTTACATAGTAACGTAGTCCCTGAGACATATAAGCTTTTTCAAGGATATAACGACAATGATAATGCAATCAATGCAATAGCACGGTTTAGCTATATGAACTATGGAGATCGTGTGAGTCTGAAATCTCATACCGAAACATACTTGGAAGGGTATATCGGTACAAGTACAGAATTAACTCGTAAAGTTCTATTGGATTATGAAGGTTACACTGCAACATCCACAGAAACGATTGAAGGTGATGATGCGAATATTATTTTTACTTCTAATATTGGTGGGGCTCTTGGTAAACAAAGCTTGGGTAAACAACCTCTCGGAGGAGGAAATGCTCAGTCAGAAGTCAGTAAATTTAGAGTAATTCATACTGAACAACGGCAAGACTTCTATGAAGAACTCTATGAATTTAGTACGAATGATATTGATTTTCAATGGGAAATAATTGCCTTTGGTAGCGACGTTACACTTTCAACTAATAAACCAGTAGACATTAAAAAATAACTTAACTTAGCGATATATGCTATTTAGCATCGAACAATTTATGACAAGGTTTACAAAGCTGTCTCCAGTCTTCTCTGATTCTCAGGTATTCTCCGCTAATGTTAGCCCAATCAAAAAACCTTTTCTTGCTTTGTGGCAAGGTGTCAAGGCCACAATCTTCGCAATGATTAGCAGAGCCAAAGTGGTATCTTACCCATTTGTGTTTTACGTTGTAAGAGGCATCATCACCTTTCCAAATGTAATTATTCTCATTTCTGTTTTTTTTACCAAAACAGGTTTTAGAACAAAAGCGTGGGTTACCAATCGCAAAGGCAGACAATTTCGCAAAAATTTTTTTACCACAGTGTTCACAAGGAAAATACTTTCTTCGTCTTTCCCGTTTCCAACCACACTCTTTAGAGCAACACCTTATTTTGTATTTTCTTTTTTCTCTGGATTTCGGAATTTTAAAAACCTTGGTACAGATAATACAATTCTTAGTTATGCTATTTTTTCTCGAATCGATTGCACACTGTTTAGAGCAATTTTTCCTTTCGTTTCGTTTATTGTAGGGGCAATCAAAGGTTGTTTTACATGTTTTACACTTAAGTTTTACTGGCGGTTGAGCCATAAAAATAAATTAATAATTAATAACAACATTATATAACGTATGTGCGCAGACTTCCACCAATTCGTTCAGCTACAAGATTTATTCTTGGCTGGATCAGGTATCTCAACAACAGATACAACAATAGTACTTAAGTCGATGAAATTTGCCGTTAGTAACGATACAGTTGTCATGGCTGATTTTGGGGACACAGGATACGGTGTTTTAGAGCCAGGTACTGCAAGAGAAGAAAACATTTCTTTTACAGGAATAACCCAAAATGGAGATGGGACGGCAACACTTACTGGTGTAACTCGGGGATTAGACTTCGCTGCACCCTATACTAATGTCGCTGCATTGCAAAAATCCCATGCAGGAAACAGTCTATTCAGGATCTCTAATTCAGCTCCATTCTATAATGAACTTGGTGCTAAGGATAATGACGAGACAGTTACAGGTACGTGGACTTTTACAAACCCACAATATCCAAAAATGGATAGTGCTGTAGCGGCACCAACTGATGATGAACAGCTAGCCACCAAAAAGTACGTAGACGATACTGCTGGTGGAACTCCAGTAAGTATTAATCGTATTGTAGTAGCTGCTACTGCAGGTGCAACTATTACTGATGGAGACTGTGTATACCTTGATGAAACTGATAATGAATGGAAGCTAGCTGATGCTAGTGCTACAGCTACAAGTGAGAATGTTCAATTAGGTATTGCTCAAGGTGCAGGAACAGATGGTAATGCTATTACTGGAGGAGTTCTACTATCAGGTAGGGACAATGCACAGAGTGGCTTCTCAGCAGGGGATGCTGTGTTTATTTCTGATACTGCTGGTACTTTATCTAATTCTGCGGGTACAAAAAGTGTTCAAGTAGGACAAGCGGTATCTGCCACAGAGGTTGATTTTACTCCTTCATATTATAAATCTGTTGCTACTGCTGATGAAAAGGCTGCTATGGCAGGGACTAGTGGAACACCAAGTACAAGTAATAAATTCGTTACAAATGATGATACGAGCGCAACTAGCTCAGCGAGTAAATTAATCAGAGCCAATGCTAGCGGTGATATTGCTGATGAATTTCTAAATCTTACGATAGCAGGAGATACTGTTTACTCTGATGGGGCAGATTTGACTAGATTACCAATTGGGACTGCTGGGCAAGTCTATACAGTAAATAGTGGAGCAACAGCTCCAGAATGGGCTACTGCTGGGGGGGATCTAATTGATTCTGATTCAACTGCGACTACAGTTGCAAATACAGCCTCAGAGACTAGTCTGTATTCTGTAAGTATCCCAGCCAACACTCTAGGCTCCGCTAATGCTGTGATGGTAGATATGGATGTAAGCAGTTATGGAGCTTTATCAGGGGATACTCAAACTTTTAGACTAAAGTATGGGAGTACTACTGTTGCAACATTTAATCTAACAGTTGGGGCTGCTAATATTACTACGACATCAGGTAGGATTATTGCTAAGCTTTTCGGAGATGGGGGTACAAGTGCACAGTCAGGTTCAATTAGGGCAAATATTGTCGATCCAGAGGCAGAAACAACTGCGAATGCTTCCCATCGCTTACATGGTTATGCGTCTGGAACTGCAGCAGAAGATAGCACAGGGGCTCTTACACTAGATATAACAATAGATTCTTCAGGCACTTCAGCAACAAATACAATTACAGTAAGAAACGTCATTGTTCAAACAATTAAAGCTTAACCTTTTAAGCCCCATCATCTTGGTGGGGCATATAAAGATTAACCCTACTTATATGCAAATAGACCAACCAGAACTAATAATTAACCAGCTCCAAGCTCCAGGTTTTACTCCTTTAAAAGAGGAGGTAACTGTGATCACACCAGACAAGTTAATAGAAAAGACACAAAAGAACTTACAAATGTTGGAGCAATTAACAGGCTTTAACCTACAATAATTATGGCAACGTTGAAAGCAAGAAAATTAGCAACCGCTGAAGAACAGCAACAGTTTGGAACTGGGAAGTTTATTGATGTTGATATTAGTGCTGACGAGGCTGAAGGATATAAAGCAGGTGGGTATGAAATCATTGGACTACCTAAACAAGATCTTAACCCCGCTCAAATTAGCACCCCAAAAGTGAAAGAGCCTTTAGTTCAAGCACCTATCCAGCCTAAACAACAACCAATCAGTTCTCCATCTGCAGATCTNCCTGATGAGGTTAAAACAATGTTTCAAAACACCAACGCTCTTCAAGAACAACAGATTCAGACCGTACAGGATCAATATGAAAAGATGAAGGAATTTGCTGATGCACAGCTAACGGGAATTATTAATAACATCAATGATTCGATGAATTCTCGTCTTCGGGAACAAAAAGTACTAAACCAAGCTAGATTAGGTGGACAAACAAAGTTGGGGTTTCGTTCTGGTCGTGCTAGGTATGCACCTGAAATTCAATCTTCTATCCTAGGTAAAGAAGAGAGTGAAGGTTTAGCTAGACTTAATAGCATTGAAGTACAAAGACAAGGACTAATTGGACAAGCTAAAAGTGCAGCATTAGAGAGTGATTGGAAGATGTTTAATGAAAGTTTTACCAAAATTAATGCACTTCAACAACAAAAACAAGAGACTCTTTTGAACCAATATGCTTTGGCCAAACAAGCTGAAGAACAAGCATATCAAAGATCTAGACAAGCAATCCAAGATGAGAGAGAGGCATTTAAATTTAATTTGGAGCTAGAAAATAGTTTGAAAGAACAAGAGAGTGAGCTTGCTTCTATTGTGATATCGGATCTTGTTTCTTTGGATGAAAATTTTAATGTTATTAGGCCTTCTGATGAAGAAGTCAACTCTCTTGCAGATGAGTTGGGGGTTAGCTCAATCCTGCTAAGCTCTTTAGCAAAACAAAAAGCTAATGAATTAGAAAGTTTTTCTTTAGACCAAAGGAAGGGGCAATATGATCTTTTAAATACTCAATCTGTTATTCAAAATAGAAATTTTCAACAATCTTTGGCAGAAAGAGAATTTCAGTTAAAGAAAGAGCAGTTAGATTTTCAGAATGAACTTGATATTGAAGAATTGAAAATAAGAGCGTCTGATTTACAAGGTGCAGCAATGCAACTGTCACCTCAACAAATACAAGATGCTGTAAATAAAGGTTACAAAAGTGAATCTGAGTTAAGATTGTATGCTTCTCAGCTTTCAGGAGGTGTTGAACCAGCAAGTTTGAAAAAGATTTCTACTGAACAGAAAAAGTTAGAATCTTTAGTTATTAGTGGTTTAAATGATGTTAGTACCTTAAGAGATAAATTAGCAGCATCGTTTGGGCGGGGCAAGTTTAATGATGCGATTTATAAGCAGGCAGAGGATAATCTTACCGATGTAATTGGGCGTCTGCGTTCAGGTGGTGCTATTACATCCGATGAAGAAAAGCGATTTTTAAGATTATTACCATCTGGGATTAGAACAGACAAAACAAACACTGAAAAACTTAGAAATTTAGAAAATTATTTAATTGATGCTATTGGGCAAGATAGATATAACGAGAAAAAGAAAGAAGTCTATGCAGATTTCACTTCTTTTACAAGAATGGGAAGTGCAGAAGAGAGAAGAGCTTGGGATGATTTTTTAGACGATGTTGGCGCTGGACCAAATGATGATTTGGATGATTGGTTTGCTGAGTATAGACAGGAACAGGGCTATGGATTTTCTTCAGAGAGAAGTTTTAATCAGGTTGGCAGCGACACGAACCAAGCTGTAGAAGGTGGGGTACTTAGTCTAGGTAAAATAACAGGATTTGGTTCACCGCTTTGGAAACACGGACTAGATATCGATTTAAAGAAGGGTGATCCTGTGCCTAGTCCAGTAGATGGAACTGTGGAATTTGTTGGAAATAATGGTGGTTTCGGTAAGCAAGTGAGAGTGACTGATGCAAAAGGAAATTCTATCTGGCTTTCTCATCTTGATGGGTATCGTGTTAAAAAAGGCGATCGAGTGAAGGCTGGGCAGGTGGTTGGTCTGGGAGGTAACACTGGGAAGACAATCCCAGGACCAAATGGGGACGGAAGCCATTTAGACCTCACAGTAAAAACAAAAACAGGGGAGTATATGGACCCAAAAGAAATATATAATAAACTTAAATCATTTGTTTAATATGGCGTTAACAGCAGAACAAAAACAAAGAGCTGCAGAATATTTTGAGAAAAGAGATAAAAACAAAATGACTGTTGGCGAATATTTAATGAGTAGAAAGAAAGAGGCTTTAAAGGAATCACTATTGGATAGGATCTCTTCTCGGTTAAGTGAGAGGGGGCAAGACATTAAAGAAACTTTTAGTAAGACGGCATCTGGTGATATCACCCCATTAGAGACTGGTGTAAGAACGGTTGGTGATGTTATCGGAGGAGTAGGAGATATTGCTGGTGAAACCCTGGTAGAGCTCACCCCAGAACCAGTTAAAGAAACTGGTCGAAAACTCTTAGAGACTGAAACAGGGAAAAAAGGACTTGGCTTGCTACAAAAACTTTCTCAAGCATATTCTTCGTTTAAGGATAAAAACCCTCGTGTAGCTGAAACTTTAGAAGGGCTAGGGAATATTGGTAGTATTTTACCTGTTTTAGGTGGAGCTAAGGTTGGGCAGACTGTAGGTAAGTCTGGGGTTAAAGGGATGGCAACCGTCGTAAATACTGGAGGTAAATTAGTAGAACCAACAGTAGACACTGCAAGGAATATAGGGGATTTTACAGTCTCTCAGATTACTGGGCTAAAACCAGATACTATTAAAACTCTTATAGAAGCTCCTGAATCTTTCAGTAAAGCAGAGCTTGAAGGTCTACGACGTATTACATTAGCCGAAAAAGTAAAGACAGCCTTAGATAAGAGAATTGATGATCTTGGTGAGCTTGGGTCTAAGTACGATGAAATTAGAAAAAAACCAGTAGTAGTACAAGTCCCTAAAGGTGGGTATGAAAAATTTTTACAAGATAAATTTGGTTTAAGAGTAAACTCAGAAGGAAAAGTGCAAACTACACCAGAAAGTAGACCAATGAGTAAAGCAGATAAAAATGCTATTTCTGAATTTTTAGAAACATTTGGGAATGTTGGATCTATGGATGCTAATGAATTTTTAAATGCTCGGCAAGCACTAGATAACATTGCTAAGTTTGGAGAAGGAAAAACTACAGCTAGTAATGCAGTTTCTAAGGAATTGCGTAGATTTCATGATCAGCTTGGAAAAGATCAGATCGAAGGCCTCGCTGATCTCGATGCACAGTTTGCGCCAGAAAAAAGAACATTAGAGAGACTTAAAAAAGATCTTCTTGATAAAGAAGGAAACCTTAAGGATGCTGCGATTAATCGTATTGCAAACGCGACAGGAAAAGGTAAAGATCAACAGCTAAGAAGGTTGGAAGAGATATATCCAAATATTGGAGAAGAAGTTAAAATTTTAAAATCACTTGAAGATGTTGAATATGCAACTGGAAATGTTGTTGGTGCATATGGTAGATCTGCAATTAGTTCAGCTGCTTTAGTTACTGGTGTTGCATTAGGGAATATGCCAATTGTATTAGGTGCAATAATGGTCAACCCTAAAATTATTGTCCCAATGTTGAAAAAATTTGGGAACTTTAAAAATGGGGTTAAGATAGACGTTCTTATAGAGAAAATTCAAAATGGGATAAAACTTTCAGATAAAGAAAAAGACATTGTCAAAGGAGCTATGGAAGGATTTGCTGCTTCTATTGGCGGAGCAACCACACTAGGAGCAATTAATCAAACAACAGAATAAACAAAAACACCTTCGTCGTAGAGATGGTGTCCTCTCAGAAGGTGTTATAACCATTATTATGGATGATTTTAATATAGACAAAATTCTTAAACGTGTCAACGACACTAAAAAGATACCCACAACAGTATATATTATGCTCATACTAGCAAATATACAATTTAAGAAACTTATAAAGGTGGGGCTATTTCTAGGGTTTTGTGTTTTTAGCGTTATAGTCTCTGCGTCTCTTGCAAAGACTATTGTTGCGGGCATAGAATCTATTGTGAAATAAGATATAAAGATAAAAAAAGACACCTCTTTGGATGAGGTGGCTAAATTTTCTGTAGTTACCTTGGTAAAGGTATTAATCATTTTTAGTGGTTTTGTCTTTATTTCTTTTTTCGAATCCTATCCAAATAATCCTTAGCCAAACGATTACCCCTATACCGAATACGGCCCAACCTATTTGTTCTAACATATTATTTTTATTTATAAATTACTCAATATATCTACAGTAATGCATCTTTGTGGATTTGCTGCGGGTGATTTGGGTACAGCCGCTGGGGCATTTGTGGGTAAAAAGGTAGTCCAATCTCCTACAGCTTTGACTAGTTCTGCTTCAGCACTTCAAAAGATAAAGACAAGATTTAGTGACTTGTTGGCAAAATTTGCTCCAGCTGAAAAAGCCCTTCTAAGGGGTTTACTTAACAGACAAGAGAAAAAGGGTGATTAACCCTTTTTCTTTTTTAACTTGGACTTATCAATCTTCTCTCCTATTAGACATAGTCCATAGGTAAGTCCTACCCAGGCGAGGGCAAGGAAAAGTGCAGTGTATATAAGTATTTTTAACATATGTATCTTAGTTATATAATAAAACATCTTAGCGCAAACAACAAGTATTGTCAATAGTATACCATGCTTTATTTCTTGGGCAAAGAAGTATCGATTTCACCACTATTTTGGCGCTTACTTAGGTAAAAATATAGCTCAACTCCGACGAATGCAAACCCGCCTATTATTAAACCAAGTATAAAATAATCACGTAATTCCATAAGGTGGATGAAGTTTTTATCTATGTATAGTATAATATATGTGCAAAAGTATTGGAAGCTAAATACTTGACATATATATTATATTGTGATAAGTTCTCTCATCCCTTCAATATAGGGGTGGGGGTATATACGTATGCCTAGAAAAACGAAGAAAATCAAGGAAGACCAAGAGAAGGTGGAAAAGGATGTTAGTACGCTTCATTCTGTGAGAATGCGGATCAATCGTGTTATTGGCCAGTTAGAAACGGCTAAGACCCGAGAAGAGAAGCAACAACTTTACTTAGAACTCCATAGTGCGCGTCGAGCACTGGAATCTGCCAACAGGCAACTTGAGATAGACATACTTCAAGAAATGATGGATTTCATTGAAGCTGGTAATATCAAGGAAGCCTTAGCTGTTGGCAACAACCTATTGGGGATCATGGGGCGTAATAACAAAATCACGCCTCAGAAATGAGCGTGTATGTTATTGCAAGATGCATTTGATGACTTCGTAGAGTGGGGACAATCCCACTACTCTATGAGGACAAATCAAACTTATACTTCTTTGTTTAAGAGGTTTGTTAAATATATGGGTAAAGATACCCATGTAGAAGACATCACAATCAAAGAGATAACTAAGTATGTTCTTTTGTTAAACAGAAAGAACTATGCAGAAAGCAGTGTAGCTTTCATGGTTGTATCTATTAAAGTATTTTTTAGATACCTATACATGAGGCGACTGATTGACTGGGATTATAATCTTATCAGGATCCCTCGATACTCATCTGTTCACTTTCCTACAGTTAGGACTGAAGAGATGAAGAGTATGATGGCGAATGTTAAGAGAAAAGATTTCATTGGACTTAGGGACAGGACTGTTATAAGATTTCTGTATGCGACAGGGTTACGTGTTTCAGAATTAGTATCACTAGATATTGGTGATATGGATACAGACATTAGAGAGGCAGTTGTGCTCACTAAGAAAAATAAGAATAGACGGTTAGTAGTTTGGGATCATGAGACTAATGATCTTCTCAAGAAGTACATTTACGAGAGAGAATTACATGCTAAGGATGAATCATTATTCCTAGGAGTTGGAAATAATAAATACGGAAAGAGAATTAGTGTGAGAGCTATCCAAAGAATAATTAAGAAATACAGATGTGGTAGGGGAGTAGTACCCCATAGTTTCCGTTCTGGGCTTGCAACTGATATGCTAGAAGGTAATGTGGCACTACCTGTAATTCAAAAAGTTTTAGGCCATAGTAGTCTGAACTCTTTAGAACCTTATGTACGTGTTCATAACCCGCATTTAAAGAAAGAATACCACCGTGTGAGAGGGTAGGGGAGTTATCCACATTAGGGGGTTTGACATATTCGTTCGCACGACATATAATATAACCAGAACATAAGAAATTGATATGAACGATGTATCGAAAGCAGCAAGTGCCCTAGCAAAGATAAGATGGGCTAAAACTACAAAAGAAGAACGTCAGAAAGTAAACCAAGCTCTCAATAAAGCAAGAGCTGCAAAACGAAAAGAAAGAGAAGAGGCAGAAAAGGGCACCTTACAATCAGATTAAACATAGCGTATAACGCGTGAAATTGAGCTCTGAGAGGAGTTTACAGACTTCATGATAAAGGGTCGCACAATCTAATTTAAGCGACCTAAAACCCATCATGTAGTGTCGTAAATAAAACTTAGTAAACAAAATCACGTGTTAATCGCACGTGATTTTTTATTGTTATCTGACTTGAGCTTCTGCTCAGGTGAGCTAATAAGCTCAATCCTAGTATAAGGAAGACCACTCTTTCTTTAGGAAAGGCTAACTAGCCTATGTATCTCGTAACCATCGCATCTAGTACAACTATATACCTTCGGGTGTTGTATACGTGATTGGTACGGATTACACGGGCTAGTACAAGTCTTGCTAAATAACCCCATCACACTATGAAAAACACAGTTAAATGGTTAGAAGGGATGCTCTACCCACTAGATAAAGCACTAGAAAAAGAGCCATTACTAAAAAAGGTCGAAGAAGTAACTAACTTAGAATGGGAAGCTGTAGACGAAAAAATAGATTCAGCTTTCTGTGATGAAAGATTAATCGTATGAAACATAAACAAGGATGGAAAGTAAATAAAAAAGAAGCCATGGTGGACTTCAGCAGGTATCTTTCTGAATTTGATATTAATGGTCGTTTGATTGAAAAAAAAGAAAACCCCATCACGAGTTTCTTTTTAATAACACTGTTAGTGGTGTTTGCAATAAACGCCCTACCAGCCTTATTGAGTAAATTTTAACAATATGGATGAACGAAGTCAAGATCCAATTGAGTTTATTCACGAGATGTTCATGGTACATGAATGCCAAGGTGAAGCCTGCGAAGTGTGCTACAGATACCAAATACTTAATGCAGAATTAGCAGGAGCTATATGATGGAAAACAGAGACCTAAGTATTCTTACACAAGTTGTCTATAAACAAGTAAGGAAAGAAGAACCATTAACAAAAGAAGAATGGGATGGGGTAGTTGATGAAGCAGTAAAATTGTCAGTGGCGATTGCTAAAGCCCAAGCAAAACACAAAGAAGTATTCAAAGGTGTAAATATGTAAATATGATCAAGAAGGTTAAATTATTGCAGGTAAGCGTTCAACCCTTTGAAGGGAAGTTTGGACCAACAAACAAAGTAGGGGTAAAGATCAAAAATAAGGAGGGGGAAGACCAATGGGTTAATGGATTCATGAAGTACTCTCCAAGTTGGCAAGAAGGAGATGAGGTAGAACTAGATATTTTCAAGAAAGAACACAATGGCAAGACATTCTGGAACTTCAAAGCTCCAAAAAAGGAAGATGCTTTAGAAAGAAGAATAGAAATTCTTGAAAGCCAATACCAAACTCTCATGGCTATGGTAAGGGGGAAAAACCAGGTCCAAGAGGCAGCAGAAGCAATTGGCGGAACTGTAGAGCCAGACATGAGCACTCCTGTTGGCAGCTCAGAACCGATAGACGTAAACAAAATTCCATTTTAATCAGCCTTCCTAGGCTGAGCACTGAACAGCTTGTCACTGGTGGTGCAGCCTAGGAATCAACCACCTATGAAACTCTCTAAGATTGAAGTCCCATACGGCCAAGTACCAAATCAAGTAATGAATGATCCTAACCTATCATTCAAGGCCAAAGGTCTATTCGCATACTTCCAATGCAAACCAAACAACTGGAACTTTGCAATAAGAAGAATAGTCAATGAAACAAAAGATGGAGAATCGGCAGTCAGAGCAGCGATAAATGAACTAGAAGAGGCAAAATATTTGGTGCGTGAAAAACGAGTGGATGGTCACATGAATTATAACTTAAAACTACCAGACCTATTAGTGGAAACCCCAACGTGCGAAAACCTCCCGCAGGAGAAAACCTCACGCTATATAAAGAAAGATAATAATATAAAAAAAGATAATACTACTATTACTAACGTAATAGTAGAGGCAGAGCCTACAAATACGGATTTTGGTAATTCAGATATTAATTGGATTATGAAGACCTTTGAGGAGATTATGGGTTTTCCGTCTTCTGGGTCAAAGGATCGTTTTTTTGCTCGGCACGTGCTGAATAATTTTAACAAAGAACAGATACAGGGGATGCTTTTGTTCTGCGCCAACTATGAGTACTCACCCAATATTGGTTCTGTGCAAAAACTTTGGTATAAGCGTGGGGATATTGTTGCAGGGATTAAGAAAATAAAACAAACAGCAAGATCTGTTAGAAGTCTATGAAATACCAAATAACTACCCAAACCAAAGAACGATATTGGATTACTGAAGACGAGGCAAAGAATATTGCTAAAGGTGAAATGAAAGGCCTGGTGTTTGTACCAAGCGTAAAAGGATATATCAACCTTTCATTTGTGGTGAGTGTGATTCCAGAGAACCTTGTGCAGAATGACCACACTGAGGGTCGACTTCACGATGGGACTAAGGTAATTAAACGATTTGGTCAATGGGTGGATGCACATAACCCAGATGTAAATCTTGATCATGGGCATTATCCAGAGCTTGGGACTGGTGAAGTGATGAGTGAAGAAGATTATCAAAATAAACAAAGCTCTGTTGTTGTCTAGTATGCCTTTCACAGACGAACAAGCTAAGTACATTTTTTCTCAGTATCCAGACAGTGCTGCTAACAACACGGAATTCTGTTTAAGGGTCTGGGAAACTGCTTGCCAACAGCACAACATCGATTTTCCTGATGAGGTTAAGTGGGCGATAAGGCAGTATAAGCCTGAGGCAATTGTTAGGAAGCGACGTGAATTAGTTGATTCGACCGAGGAACAATTAAAAGAAGAAGTTAAATATAGAGAACATTACAAAAAATAGTATGGAATCTAAAATGCTTGTCATATTAGCTTTAATAGTTACCGCAGCCTTCTCAATTTGGTATGGATCTTATGTATTTTCTTCCACGAAAGAAGTTGTACAAATAGTCAAAGTAAAACAAACACAAAGGTCGGTGGAACAAGAAATAGTGTTTCAGAGTCAGCTAGCAGGAGTGGACGCACAGACAGCCCTAGATATTGCCAGAGCAGAAAGTCATTTCAAACCACTAGCTGTAAACCACAACACAAACGGAAGTGACGACAAGGGAGTTTTTCAAATAAATAGTATCCACGGAGTGCCAGATAGTTGCCGACTAGACTATGTGTGTAACATTAAATGGGCAATGGATGAGATGAAGGAAAACGGAACTAGGGCGTGGTATTCAAGTCAACATAAATGGGAATAGTATGAAACAATTATTTCAAGCACCAGCAACAATTAGGCTACCTAAGATGAGAGCCGACAACACACTCACCTTCACCGTTGACTGCCCCGAATTAGATCCAGCCGAATTGACTGCACTGTTCAAACTGAATAGCAAACAAGGCTGGTTTTTATTTAAAGAAAATGAGATACAGCCAGAGGATGTCCCCACAGAACAGGCTCCTGAAATGGAAGAGAAGAGCCAGAGTAAAAGACTAAGGAATACACTATTTGTCTACTGGAAGACCAGACACGATGCAGGACTAATGAAAAGTGATTTTGAAGATTTTAAAAGAAAATGGTTTGAAAAGAAAATCCAAGAGATTAAAGACAATATTGATCTGTGAAGTACAAAGAAGAGTATATAAAATATATTGAAGATCAAGGAAATTTTATAGAGCATTATGGTTGTGAAAGATGTGGGAGAACAACAGCTTTTAACTTCAGTGTTCATCATATTTATTACAAATCTGAAATTCCAAACCATCCCAATCTACATGATGTAAGAAACTTGACGTGGGTGTGTGGTAAATGTCACTCCTGGTATCATTCAAGAAAGAGTAATAGGGAGAAAATAGCTAAGGAACGTGGACTAAAAGATCTTTTCTATGAAATTAAAAAATAAACCTTTGTCAGTTCCTTTAGAATCAGAAGAACAAAGAGCTGTAGTTGATTATCTAGAATTCAGAGGTCTTAAATTCTCTTCTATACCTAACAGTACATTCACAAGAAGTTGGAAACAAAAGACAAAGAACAAACAAGAAGGATTAAGAGCAGGACTACCTGATCTCCTAGTCGTCACAAAAGATCATCTTCTATTTATAGAAATGAAAAGGTTGAAAGGTGGAAAGGTATCAAGTGTACAAAAAGAATGGCTTGAAGCACTGAATAAAATAAATGATGGAGTGGTGGCAAAGATATGCAAAGGAGCAGAAGAGGCTATAGAGTTTATTAATAAATACATATGACCATTTCAGAGGCAAGAAAATTGACTGGTATGTCAGATAATTCTATAAGACATTGGATACGACAAAAGAGAATAAGAGCTGAGAAAAGAGATGGTTGGTGGTTCCTAGGTGAAGAAAGTATTGAAGACATAATAGTTTTATTGGATAAGTACTACATGCTATGAATAAAGTATTCTTTGGAGCTATAGTATTACTTACAATAATAGCTTTCTGTATCCTAATAGTCGCAGGGATGTTTCAGGTAAGAGGAGAAGAGGAGTATTATGAATGTACATACCTCGAACCACAAGAAGACTGTGATTGGATGTTAAAATCAATAATATAAAATAGGGGCCTAGTGAATAATATTGGGCATAGGCGTTACCAGCGTCAACACTAGGAGCACACAAATAAAGCATGGAAAATTCTCTTCGTACAACTATTCGCTACAGTACGGCATAAACATCTCTTCGCTGGTCTAGACAACTAGACCCCCTCGCAGTTTAAGGAGTCTGCTCAAAACTCCTTCGTTCCTTTTACTTAGTAATATAATAAATATATGAAGATAATTTTGCCAGCAATATTTTTGTTGGTTATGGTCACAACTTTTGTTTGGTTAGTGAAAGACTTATTTTTTAAAAAGAGTAAAAAAAAATAGTATGCTTACAAAAGTAACAGCAGGGTTAGTAGGAGTTCTCGCACTTTTCTCATTTGTAGCTGTCATTGCTTCGGCGGAGATAGTTGATCCTGGGGAGCGAGCAGTTGTAATAAAATTTGGTAAAGTTGTAGATGTAAAATCAGAGGGGTTTTATTGGAGGGCTCCGTTTATTGAAGATTATAAGAAATTAGATGTAAAAACACAGAAGATAGAGGTTGCTGCTGATGCTGCATCAAGAGATCTGCAAAGTGTTTCTGCAACTATCGCACTTAACTACAACTTAAAACCCGATGAAGTTGGTCTTTTATGGGAAGAAATTGGAAAGGGTTACCAGGTACAAGTTATCGATCCAGCAATCCAGGAATCGGTAAAGTCTATAACAGCGAACTTTAATGCTGAAGAACTTGTAACAAAACGGGGGGAAGTTAGAGATGCAATTAAAGAGCTTTTGAAAGAAAAGTTAGGAGAAGAACATATTTTGGTGACTGAATTTGCAGTAACAAACTTCTCATTTTCTAAGTCATTTAATGCCGCGATTGAAGCAAAAGTAACAGCAGAACAGCGTGCACTTGAGGCTAAGAATAAACTTGAACAAGTGAAATTTGAAGCAGAACAGCAAATAGAACAGGCTAAGGCAGAGGCAGAATCTATCCGTATCCAAGCTCAGGCCGTTACTCAGCAAGGTGGGAAAGACTACGTACAATTACAGGCCATTGCAAAATGGGATGGTAAATTACCGACACAATTTGTACCAGGGTCAGCAGTCCCATTTCTTACACTAGAATAAACCTTAAATAACAAACAACCTATAAGTTTTAACTAAACATATATGAGTATAGAACATTGTGATAAATGTGGCCAAAACATAGATACCGACTATAACACCGACCATGATGCGGATTGTGAATAATTATATGAAAAGATTACTTTGTTTTTTGGGGTTTCATGATTGGGAGTGGATTGGAAATGTCTTTACAACTGAAAATAATGAAGTTGGATTGACGATGTGTTCTAGGTGTAGAAAAATAATTTTTTATTAGTTCTTACACAAGAGAGGTGGCGGAATAGGTAGACGCAGACAAAAAACTAGGGAAGTGGTTACAACTAACTCTAGTGTAAGTATTAACCATGCAAGGTGACTATACGAGTAAAGCGACTAACTGTAATGGGAACGCCGTAATTCCCTCTGAGGTTAGAAGCCACTATACGGCAATCTCGGCAAATCCTTGCCCTCTCTTGTGTGAGTGCTAGTCAACGGAGGCAGCCATGAAACGTCCATGTTGGATTTGTCGAAGGCAGACAGAACAGACTCACGTCAGGACTAACCGAGTAACTGGGACTAAACGGTGGCATTGTCACCGATGCACTGGGACCAACATCGAGTCGGTGGAGACCAAGGAGGTCAAATGTACCCAGCAGTCAAGGTGATCAACTACAACATCTTCTTCAAACGGATCGTCTTCTTCGGTCAAGCAGTGTACTACAGTCCACTGACTGGGGATGTCGTTAGCTTCAAGATCAGGATGAGGATCAGAGCATGAGAAAGAGTCTTGCAAGGACAGTTATTCTCGACTTCATCAAAAGTCCGTGGAAGTATAACAACGGCAAGATGGGGCTCATGTACTGGGCAAAGCGGATTCTTGGCCATGATGGCTATACGGATCTCATCACAGCTCACAACGTTCGTCGTCGGAACAACGACCCGAACCTTAGCGCAGGAGAAAAACTCTGTGTGTAAACGTAAAACCTGTGATGGCAGGTACTATCTGATTCGAGAGGAGCGGAACAGTCAGGTGATCATCTATACGCTGAAGAAGCTCTACAGGTGTGACAAGTGTAACCACTCGTACACCGAGAGCAGCTTCGGCCAACGCGGTCCGAGGAGACGGCCAAGGGGATATGGATGAAAACGAAAGCAAAAGTGGCCAAAAGGTCATTCTACTGCCCTAAGTGCAAGAAGACCCAAGTCTTCAAACACAAAGGCCGCCATGGATGGGCGGGTAGCAAGGTTTATGTCTGCTCTCATGGAGGTTGCAGTCAGGAATTGGAGGTGGCTAATGGATGAAGTCACCAGGGAGTCCTTCCTGTTTATTGCATTCATCTTCCTGTACTTTGCTCTTTGTTACCTTGGCAGAGGTGGAAGGGAACCTCCGTAATATTACACGGTCAGGGGCGTACCGTTAAACGCCCCTCCAGTTAACTTCAATGCTTGTAAGTTATGACAAAAAGAAAGAAAAAAAGGGTAAAGTGTAGATCTTGTAATAGAACTGTTGGTCCTAAAGGGTTTGATGGTTCATGTGGTCATTGTTTTCTTAATGACTTTGGGGATGTGGAAAGGGAGATATATTTAACAGAGAATAAAATAGAAAGGTTGTTAAGGCAAATAGAAAGGGCAGAAGTGTGGGATAAAAATTATCTATATATTGTTGCTGATAAAGGGGTAGGAAAACTCATAGAGTTAAGAAAAAGGAAGGAGAAAAAAGATAAGGAAAGTTATTCATAGACCCGTTTGCATTTGGATGTTAAGAATATTAAAATATCCATAAGGATGATTAGTTTTTTATGATAGAACCAGCACACGAGGCTGGTTTTTGTACTTTTTTATGGAGCGTACTCAATCACAACCTCACGTTGATTGAGAGCTAGTGGGGGTACTCCCCATAAGCAAGTAATTATCATGAAAGAATTTCACACTAATGGAGGTTCAATAGTTCAAAAAGATGGCTTTGGACGTTTTAAAGTTGATGGGAAGCAAGTTTCAGCTAAACAAGTGAAGAATTTAGTTAAGAGTCACGGTGGAGTAACTGAAGTTGGAAAGCATTCTTCTAGCAGAGATAAGAGATTTCATGAAATGCAAAGGCGAGTAAAAGGTTTGTAGTATGAAATTAAAACAATATTCTGAGAGGACAAAAGAAGAGAAAGAAGAGATGTGGGACGAGATAGCAAAACAATTAGCAAAACCAAAAAGCGACAGACCCCAACAGAAGGAAATGTATAACGCATACGGTATTCCAGAAGCTACTTACTATTGGAGAACAGGAAAGACAAGTTTTAAACAGAAAATAGTAGATAATTGCCTTAACGAAGCTAAAACTTGGATGCCTGAATTAGTAGAAGTACTTAGAGATAAGGCATTAATAGATAGAAGCGAAAAGAGTATTGAAATGGCCTTTAAGTATATAGCTAATGTAGCAGAGAAGATTGACCATACTACTAAAGGTGAAAAGATAAGTGGATTCAACTATGTCAGTCCAGAAAAGAAGGAAGATGTATGATAAGGAATTGCAAATTGTGTCAAAAAGAGTTTAAGACGTATCCATCAAAAGTAAAGGTTGGTAGAGGTAAGTACTGTAGTAGGGATTGTTCAATGAAGGTGACGAATAAGATTCTGGAAGAGAATGGTAAAAATACAAGGTTTATTAAAGGGCAAGAAGCATACAATAAAAAAGGGTTTACCCATGTGCAGCCTAGAAAAGGTGGAAAGAAGTACACATTGATTTACATGCCAGAGCATCCCTTTTCTACTAAGAAGGGGTATGTAAGAGAGCATCGGTTAGTGATGGAGCAGCATCTAGGCAGGTATTTAGATGACAACGAAGTAGTGCACCATATAAATGGTGAAACACAAGATAATCGAGTAGATAATTTAGAGGTAATGTCATGGGCTGACCATAGACGAGAACATTTGAAAGACAACGTACATAAACGTTGGTATAACTAGATTCCCCCCTTCAAAAGTTATGTCACTTACTCCTACTATCAAACCCACTCCAAAACAACATGTTGCTTGGGACAAATTGAGAGATAGTGTGGCGAAGTACATAGTTTTTGGTGGGGGGGCTTAGCTGGCGGTGGGAAGAGTTGGATTGGATGTGAATGGCTCCTTACAAATTGTTACTTTTATCCTGGATCAAAATGGTTTATAGCTCGACGTGAGCTAAAGCGTTTAATGACCAGCAGTTATGTTACCTGGAATAAAGTGTGCAGACATCATGGTATTCCTAAAGAAGATTGGAGATTAAATGGTCAATACAACTTTATTGAGTTTTCTAACGGTTCTAGAGTAGACCTAATTGACCTAGCGTACCAACCAAAAGACCCATTATATGAGCGTTTAGGAAGTCTAGAGTACACAGGAGGATGGATTGAAGAAGCCTCTGAAGTTGATTTCCTTGCATTTGATGTTCTTAAATCTCGTATTGGTCGTCATAAGAATAAAGAGTTTAAACTTCTCCCGAAGATATTCCTGACCTGTAACCCTTCTAAGGGGTGGTTATACCGAGAGGTTTATAAACCCTATAGAGAAAAAAGATTGGCTGAGGGTTGGCATTTTATTCAGAGTCTTTATACAGATAATCCATACACTGCTAAGGAATATGGTGAATCACTCTCTGAGATTAAAGACAGTGCAACAAAACAAAGGCTCATGCTCGGTAACTGGGAATATGATGATGATCCAGCAAAGATTGTAGAGTATGAAGCAATCCAAGACATGTTTACAAACCATATTGACCCAGGGCAAAAGTATCTAATAGTTGATGTAGCTAGATTTGGTAAAGATAAAACAGTGTTTACACTATGGGATGGGATGGAGTGCTACAAGATAAAAACTTTAGATAAAAGTTCTATAGAGCAAGTAGTAGAAGAAATAAAAGAGTTAGCACTCTACAATAGAATCCCATTTAGTCAGATACTGGTGGATGAAGATGGAGTAGGTGGTGGAGTTGTAGATCGTTTACAAGGTATTAAAGGGTTCGTAGCTAATAGAAGTGCAATCCAAACACAATATGATAATCCTAAAACAGGATACAAACCGAATTATCAGAACCTTAAAAGTCAATGTGCATTTAAACTGGCTGATGCTATCAACAACCATCAAATTGCGGTTACGATCAAAGATGAGACGATCAAAGAGTTGCTTGTCCAAGAGTTAGAGCAGCTTAAGAGAAAGAACCCAGACAAAGATGGGAAATTGGCTCTTATAGGGAAAGATTTAATGAAAGATTCACTTGGAAGGTCACCAGATATAGCAGATTGTTTTATTATGAGAATGTACTTTGAATTAAAACCCGTTAATAAATTTAGACAATCATTTATTCCACAACATAAAGGCGGATATTTACGAAGATAACTATGGATTTATTTATTGAACCCCTTAGGGATAAAAAAGGGAAATTAGTTGAGAAGAGTTATAGTCAATATAATCCTTCAGAAGCTATCAAAGAACGCATTGCAGAAGTAATGCGTGATTATGGTATTGCAGATAACGTAAGAAATAACACTTATGAGGAATTTGATAACTTGGATTTGATTGATTATGTTAATGAATGCCAAGTTAGATTTAATGAAAATACTCCTAGTGGAGAGGATGATCCCTCTGATAGTTGGAAGTCAAATATTGTAAAGCCCTTTACTAGAAATAAAGTAAGGAATATTGTCGCTCAAGTAACACAGTCTATTCTTTTCCCAAGTATTATTGCTCAAAATAGGGATAATGAAGAAGACCGTGAAATGGCAGAAGTAATGAAAGATGTTATCGAATATGTACTTGAACAAGATAATTACTCAGAGAAATTTATTGATATTGCCACAAACATGGCGGTATATCCTGGAGAGTGTATTTATCAAGGATTTTCCCAAGTTAAGAGAAAAGTTAAAGAAATACTAGATAATGGGGATTATACGATTAAAGAGGTGGTAGACGAGATTTATAGTGGGTTTAAACTTATGCATGTCCCTATTGAAGATTTTTATATTGCAAACATTTACGAATCTGATCTGCAAAAGCAGCCTTTTATTGTTTATAGTCGTATCATTGATTATTCAGAGGCAGAGGTTAAGTACGGGCATCTTGAAGACTTTAAGTATGTGGTTCCTGGAGTAAGAGTGGGCTATGCAGACAAAGAGGACACTTTCTTTGATCGTTACGATGATAATCTTCAAAATAGACTTGTAACAGAGGATGTTTATTACAATAGAAGCGCTGATCTTGAGCTTGTATTGGTAGGTGGTGTTCTTGTTCATGGCGACCCAGAACGACCAATGCAAAGAAAAGATAAGATGTACCCTTTTGCTTTTAATGGGTACGAACGTATTAGTAGTAGATTCTTCTACTTTAAGCCTCTCGTGCAGAATCTCAAAGGTATTCAGGACGAACTAGACATTATGCATCGAATGATTATTGATGGTACGTATCTCTCCTTAATGCCACCTTTAGCTGTTTATGGTGAAGAAAATATTGATAATTCAGTGTTTATCCCTGGTTCTGTCCATCCATTTGGTCCAGATACTCAAGTTAGCCCTATTCAACAAGGGACAAATTTAAATGCTGGTCTTTCAGTATTATCTCAATTAGAGAGTGAAGGTACTGAGGTCTCGGCTAGTGAGTTAGCTGGTGGAGCTCCGTTGCCAGGAGATAGAACAAAGTTTGAAATTGCAAGGATTGAACAGAATGCAGCTATTAAGCTTGGATTATTTGGAAAGAGGATTAGTTTTCTTATTAGAGATATTGGAAGATTACTTGTTGGGTCTGTCACTCAACATATGCCTTTCACTGAAGTGATGGAAGTTTCTGGGGACGATGCTCGGGTGAGTTTTGCGAGTATTATGATGAAAGATCGCAATGTGAAAGGTGAGACGATGGACAGAAGAATTGAGTTTACAAATCAATTTCCTGAAAGTGAAGAAGAACTACAAGCTGCACAGCTTGAATTGTTAAATAGATCAACTCAAAATAAAGGTGGAAAGCTTGTACAAACCCAGACAATATCGCAAGTGAATCCAGATGCATTTAAGAGAATGAAATACTTAGTAAAAGTGGAACCAAACTTCACAAGTAGGCAGATAGAGCTAGAGAAGCGAGTAGCATTCTACGATAGAACAATCCAAAATCCATTCATTAATCAGGAAGAAAACACGAGAGCATTTATCAAACACTTCCTCCCAGGTGAAGAAGAAAAACTGTTAAAGAAACAAAAGAATATAGCTGAAGAATTGCAAAATGCACCAGCAGTATGAAAAGGCCAACAAGAAAACAAATACAAGAAGAGATAGAAAAGATAGCAGCAGGTAAAGCCACAAAAAGACAGCAATGGTTATTTGACCAGATAATGAAATCCTTGTTTAGAACAGTAAATTTAGCTGAATTAAAGAAAGGGTTTAAAAGTTTAAATGATCAAGAGAAAAGGAAGTATAAGGCAGAGGCGAAAGCATTGAAGTCTCTAGAGGTGTATGATTGGTTAGAGGAACAAATGAGTAAACAAATACAAGCAAAAATATATTTTGAATCAAACACAAAAGAAGAGATAGAAAAAAACCAAATGGGATTATGGGTACTAGCTAAAATGAGAGAAATGATTGAAGAACTAGCTAGGGAAAAAAAGGTGTACAGACCACTGCAATAATACAATCTAAAAAATCACGCACTCTTGGACGTAGAGCTCTGTCCACGAGGGGTTTAGCGTGATTTCTTTCCTCTCTATGACAGAACTCTGCTAACTAAGCAGGGTTTTTTCTTTGGTCTGATGAGACCGTAATAAATCATTTATGGAAAACCTAGAACAGGCAGTCGAAACACCAGTAGACGAAACTACTACTCAGCCCGCTGTCGCTGAAGAAACAAACGCAGAGACTTCAGAGAGCGAGGAAAACGCTTCTAAACAAACCACAGAAGACTCAGAGGAGTATTACAAGAAACAGCTTGAAAAGGCTGAAAAAGCAATTGTAAAACTCAAAAAGAAACAGAAAGAAACTCCGCAGGAAGAAGACAAGCATCCTGCTGAGGATATTCGGTCTGTTATCCGTGAAGAACTTAATCAGTTCAAAGCAGAACTTTCTCGTAAAGAAAAAGAGGAACATTTATCTAAAGTCACGAAAGGCGACAATCAACGGAAAATTGTTGAACATTATCTTGAGAACGTTATCCGCTCTACAGGTGATTATAAACAAGACGTTGAATTAGCGCTTGCTTTGGCTGACAAGGATAAATACCAAAGAGAAGCACAAACATTGAAAGATGCTGTGGTTTCTCAAAATACAGCTGGTGGTCCCGAGTTTTCTGGTCATAAACGCCCTAAACCAGGAAAAGAAAACTGGAGCGCCGCTGATAAAGAACTACTTAAAAAGTATGGGGCACTTAAATAATTTGTTTATATATGGCTCTTAATGATGTAAAAATCGTTGAAAAAGGCGCTGGAACAGTACAAAAGTTTCTTGTAGATGACCGTACTACTTCAGGTGCTTCTGCCACGATTAAAGCAGGTGAACCTGTGAAGTTTGCTTCAGATGGTTCTCCATTCGTTATCTTGCTTGCAACTGGTGATCCAGAAATCGGGACTGACCAGTTTGTAGGTATTGCTACCGAAGAATCAACTGAAACTTCTACTGCTGATGGTTCAGTTATGGTGTTCGTACCAGCTCCAAATTCTATTTTGGAATGTAAAGCAACTACATCTACTAATTTTGACACTCAATCTGAGATTGATGCCCTTGTAGGGGATACTGTTGCTTTTGACCTTACAGGTGGAACATTCACTGTTGATGAAAACGAAGGACATGACGATAACGTTCATGGCCTACGTATTCTTGGTGGTGATCCAGACTTGACAATGGTTCGCTTTTCTGTGAAACCAGCTGCAATGCACATTGATAGTGCACTCTAATAATCTAAGTTAATTAATGTTATATGGCTTTAACCTCAGGATTGAGTTCAAATGCCGTGAAAACCGCTCTTGACGCTGTGTTTTATGGGGAATACGAGTACCCAGTTGCTCCTGGAGTAGCTACAGCTCTCGACCCTTACGTTTTCATGCAGGACTCTGCTGACCGCGCTGCTATTATCACTGAGCAGTTTGAAGGTCCAGGTTACTTCGAGGAACGTGCTGAGCAACAAAATGTTGCAGAAAAGACACCTCGAATTGGAAATCAAATCACTTACAACGTTGCTAGTTATGCACAATCTGTGCCTATCTCAAAGAGATTCTTTGATGATGATCAACATTCTGTAGTAACTCGTCTTGTTGAAAGAATGGGACGAAACGCTCAACTTTCACGTGATAAAAACGCTTTCGAAGTGCTTAACAATGGTTTCTCTACAACTCTTACTAATGATGGTGCTGCTTTGTTTTCAAACTCACACACCACTCTTAGTGGAGAAACTGTAGATAACCTTGAAACTGCTGCCCTTAGCGACACTTCACTTGAAACACTTGTTGTTTCTCTTATGGAGCAACACACACAAGACGGTACTCTTGGTGGTTACGTTCCACACTGTCTAGTTGTTCCACCAGCTCTCTTTAAAGAAGCTACAATCATTGCTAAGTCAGAACTCCGATCAGCTTCAGCTGACAATGATCTTAACTACTTCTCACAAGTTTATCCAGGAATGCAAGTGAAACAATCTCCTTTCCTTGGTGCTAACAATGGTGGTAGTGACACTGCTTGGTTCTTGATGAGCCGAAAACACAGCCTATACCGCTGGGTTCGACAAGAAGTTGTAACTGACATCGTTGATTACAAATATCAAGCTAACAACAACTACATCTATAAGGCTGAATACCGTGAAATCGTAGGGCCTATCTCATACGAAGGTCTTGTGGCTTCTAACGGAACTACCTAATAGGTATTGTTTGGAGCTTTGGGTGGCTAGAATCACCTCTCCCCTTTGGGGATTAATACATTTGTAATCCATTATTTATGGCTGGAAGTACTTTTACTGGCCCATTGAAAATCAGAGATTCCAGTGGGACAGAAGTAACTTTTGTTGATGAGAATGGAAACATTGATGCACCTTTGACAACATCTAATATTACAGCCTCTGGTGACACCACTCTTGGTGATGCTGAAGGGGATACTATTAGTTTGAATTCAGGTGTGGTCAAGTTTGGTCTTACTGCCGAAGAACTATCTGGTGCTGGTGCTGTTAGCATTACAAACCCAATTACACATGTTGTAACAACGGGTGCGAATGCTCTCACACTTGCAGATGGTTCAGAAGGACAGTGGAAGGCTATTGTAATGAAGACAGATGCAGGTGCTGGTACGCTAACTCCTACAAACTTAGGAAATGGATCAACTATTACCTTTGATGATGTTGGAGATTCTGCATGGCTTCTTTTCACTAATGGTGCTTGGCACTTTATGGGTGGAACAGCAACTCTCGCTTAGTTACTTCTTAGGAAGCCTTCGGGCTTCTTATAGAGATAATTAATTAAAGAAATATGGCAGGTTCAAGTCACACTGGTCCACTAAGTATTCTTACTTCTAGTGGATCACTAGTTACATATGTTGATGCTGATGGAAATCTAGTGGGGGCTGGAGGGACAAACCCCTTTTGCGCTGCAGGTACTTCTACGGGTACGGCAGTTAATTTACTTCCTTCAGGGGGGGCGACGGCAGCTTTAACTATTGAGGCAGCGTTTATCATATCTGTTAATGGTTCGGCAAACGCTGTTATTAAGAATAATGGCTCTACGGTTGCCACCATTGCTATAGGGAGTGCGGGGGCTCTTGTTGGGGCGACAAGCCTTTCAAATACATCAGTTACCGCAGGCAACCAGGTGACGGTTGAAATAGATTCTGCAGGAGAAGCTGTAGGAATCGTTTGTTTTAGTTATACATAATTAATTTAATATGAGAAGAAATCATAAAAGTGAACTAAGAATTTTTAATGCAGGTGGATCGACAGGAACTAGCACGGTAGTAGATGTCAAGGATTTTCGAAATATTGTTGTTGCTGTTTCCGCTGCTGCAAATTCAAGTTTAACTTTCAAATTTAAGGGGGCAGCTCTTAGTAATGAGGAGGTAGATTTAACTTCAGCACAAGCAGTAGATAATATATGGGACTATGTAGCTGTATACGACTTGAGAGATCCTTCCTCAGTAATTGATGGTGATACTGGTGTTACGCTTGATAACGACACCGTGGCTAATAACACAAGGCAATATTTAATTAATACTGATTTACTGAATCAATTTGCTGTAGAGATAACGAGCTACACGGACGGGTCTCTCACAACCTGGGTGTTTGCCGCATCTGACTAATTACCGTAAGTATGTTAGTTCACAAGCAACAAGGAACAATTACTACAAACGGGGGGACAATATCGGTCAATGTAACGGCGGGATTCAATGTTTTACAACAAATTCTTCTAGAGCCAACCACATCTTCTACAAGTTATGACATTAAGTTGGTTGATATTTATGATCGTGTCGTTTATGAGCGGCAAGACGAGGTTGGCAAAATGAACGATATCGATATGAGCCTTCCTGCATACGGAAACCTTACGCTTACTGTTGAAAACGCGAGTGCAGACGAAGATTTTGACTACTTGCTAAATTTTACGGAGTAATATGTGGATCAAATTGAGAAAAAAACTTATTTTGCCTATCAAATTTAAACTCTCTAAGAGAAAAAAGATTAAAAGGATTTGTTACAAAGAGAAAAAAGAGTTGTATGAGAAGAAAGAACAATTAGAGGAAAAATTGTTGAGAGCGCAACGTTTAAAGCATACAAAGGACATTTATAAATTAGAAGCGCAAATAGAATTACTTACATGGATTATTTATGAATAGTGGATATAAAAAAGTTAATACCAGTGAAGTAAAAAACCATTTTGATCATGGAAGTACGAGTGTAGGTACAAGTGCAGTACAGATTACTACTACGTCTATACCAACTAAAATGGGCGTTTTGGTTAAAGCAGATAGTGCAAACACAGGAACAATATATGTAGGGAATAGTGATGTAACAGCAAATACTACGGCAGCAACAGATGGGTTTCAGCTTGGGGCGGGCGAAAGTCTAGAAGTAGAAATAGATAATGCGGATAAGGTTTATTTTATTGCAACCGTAGCTTCACAGAAAGTTTTTTGGATAACAGTATAAATTATGCCAAGCCATGAAGGGTCAGGAGCAGCAAGTGCTGCTTTAGACGCAGTTTACTTAAAATTAAACACAACAAATGACCCTTTGACAGGAGGCCTTGATATTGACGTGGAAGATGCTAATGCTTTTCGCGTTAACAGATCAACTGGCGGACAGACGATATTTTCAGTGGATACCACAACAGCTGATCCAGAAGTACGCATGGATGAGTGTGAGGTGAGAATTAATACAACTCGAACAGATCATCCCTCCGCTCAATTTGAGCTTTGTCAGGTAATCATGCAAGCAGATACTACTGCTAACGATAGTTCTGTGTATACGAGTGGAGCGTTCATTTCAAGATATATAGGCACAGATACGTTGACTTCATCAACAGGTGTTCAAGGATTCTTCATGCAAGGAGAAGCTACAGGAAGTGGTGGAACAACGGGAGTTAAAGCCCTTCAATCAACGATCTTTAACAGTGGTGGAGCCAACATCACACAGGGACAAGGTATTAACTTTGCCCATTTTAAGGCTGGTGGTGGGACATTTCCTACTTATAAAGCAATAACGTTTACAGACCTTGGTGTACAGGCCGATGATACGTATGCTTTCGATTTTCAAGGCTCATATATAGAAAATAATTTTTCGGTTCCTTGTTTGGATAATACAACTACTGAAGTGTGGATGCCACTTTCTACTGCTAATACAGGCATTACTTGGGATAGCCAAGATCTTACATTAGCAACAACAACAAGTGGAGACATAAATGTTAGTTCAGCAGGGCAATCATTTGTAGATGGATTTAATCCATTACTCTCAGCTCTAGCATTTTCATAATATGGCAACAAATACGATTAAACAATTGGGACAGCTTCGACCAGCAAACACTACTGCTGCGAGTTTGTATTCTCCTGCTGCGAGTACTCAGACTAATATTTATACGGTTGTTGTGTGTAATACATCTGTATCAAGCGCAAAGTACAGAATATTTCATGATGATAATGGTACTACATACGACGAAACGACTGCCCTTTTTTGGGATATATCACTATCAGCAGATTCTACTGACACGGTAGAAATAAAGATATCCATGAACGATTCAACAGGCAACTTAGCTGTTAGAACTGACACTGCCGACGCTTTAACTTTCACAGCCTACGGACTAGAAGTAACATAATATGCCAGTTAATAGAACCCCAGACAATTTTGCTAGAAACACGAATCCAACGGATTATTCTTCGGATCATAAGGCCCATGTGTCTCATTTTGGTGTACTTAAGGCTGGACCAACAATTCCAGTGTTTAAAGCTAACTTCCCTGGTACGTCTCTAAATACAGACCAATGGGTCGATATTTCTGAAAATTCTGCAACACTAACCGTTGCGGACGGTATGGGGAGATTGCAGTCAGGGACAAATTCTGCGGGATCAGTAAGTGTTCGATCACGTCAAAAAGGACGATTTGAAGCTGGGCAAGTATCCGCAACAAACACTATTGTTGATGGGGCATTCGAATTTTTTCAAATAAGTGTATAGATATGTTGAAAGTAAACATTAAAAACCCACTTGATGCTGAAGAAGAGTTAACAGATGCGATTGTAGTGATTGATGAAATACATTTAAAACGTGACAGAACAGGGTCTGTGGTCCTCAAAATATTTAAAAACCAACGGTCTATGACAAACGGTGGTCAAGGTGTAGTCAAGGCAATTCGCGTTGCCAGACAAAGCTATGAAAATCCAGATGATATGCCTGCAAATCCAGAATATGTAAAAGCAACGGGGTTGCCAGGAGAGTTGGTGACAGTTGCGTTTAGCTCGGTATTTAATAAGAGTTATGAACAAATGTACACAAGTTTGGCAAACAAAAAGATTGAGATATTTGGTCAGTTGAAAACTCTTAGAAAGTAAAAAATAACAACATAACGAAAGAATTAATAACGCAAAAGGGGGGTAATTAAAAAATCTAATTAATAAAATTATGGCATTTAGACCACCAACTTCTGGAGGGGTTACTATAGATTCAGTGTCAAATTATAGTTTACTTTCTTCTTCTGCGTCAGATGGAGATTTGGGTGTTACTACAGTGAACGGTGCTTATTGGAAATACTCACAACCTATTTCAATGTGGATTCCCGCTCATTGGTGGAAAGAAAGTCAAACTATTGCCACTAATACTGATGATGAAAATTTACATTTAGCCCCTACATTAAGTAGGGCAGCTATCACAGCTGCTGGTTTTACGGAAACTGATCCAGATGGAGACAAGGTGGCTGATGTTGCAGATGGTGTACAAATTACTAGGTCTTCATCTGGATCAGTGGCAATTCATTGCGGTCAGTTAAACACTGCTCATAATAACGATAGATTGGGGATTGTCGTAAGAGCGAAACAAACAGGTACAGGGGATATTTCTGGTGGATCACTCGTGGTGAGATCTATCCCAACGAATGGGCGTCGTGGTGCTCTTAGTTTCGGTGCTGCAAATACAGCTAATGATATTGGTCTTGCCACAACATATAATAGTATGGGTAGCGATCATGCAGGCGTACTAAACGTTAATAGCGACTACGATCCAGTTTTTTGGGAGATAGATATGGCTGCATATGAAGCAGCATCAAGTGATGATGACTGTACACAATGCTGGACTATCGATGACACGATAGATTCAAGATGTGTTAAAGAATATTCAGACTTTACGACAACAGGTAGTAGTCCAGGTCTTGTTAGATTTTGGATTGGTCAAGGCTCTACTGGATCTGTGGCTGTTTTAAAGTCTGCAAGTATTTTAGTTTTATAAATAATTTTTATATATGTTAGAAACATTAAAAGTCACACCTCAAAAAGGAAAAACTCAAGGTGATTATTTGGTTTTATTTCAATTTAATGATGGTTCAGATGATGACGTTTCATATTTTAATACCTTGGTTGAAGTACGCGATCATATACATTCTCAACTGACGAGTTTATCTGAATAGATATGAATCCAGACAGGGAACATGAAACCTATTTTAGGAAAAACCCTAAAGGTAATCACAATACAATGAGTGACGAAACAGCACGTGAGTTGCACAAGCTCAGAGCGGATATTATGAACAAAATTGATGACGAATTAAAAGAGATCCATCAATTTCACCTAGGATCAGTCAAGAATGACACTACGGTGCTAGAGCAACTTAAAGCAATAAATAAACAATTAGTTATAATGAACGGCCGAATTGGCAAAAATGAAGAACGTGGGCTTAATAATGAAAAAACTAATGAAATGCTCACGGCCAACTTCAACCGAGTGTATGAGGAATATCATAGTCATAGGATTGCCACTAAGAACAGCATTGAGCGCTGGAGAGAGTGGATGGTGAGGGGCATTGTGGGAACGCTTTTATTAATTGTTGGAGCGCTTGTACTTTTGGTCTTAGAAAGAACAAAAGTAATTGATTTGTCTGAAAGAAGTTCCGATACTGCGCAGGTTGATATAGCACAGGTTGTAGAAGAATTAAGAAATTTAGAATTAGTTGAACAATATGATTAAAAAAATTCGTAACAAAAAAACAGGAAAAATAAAGATTTATAAAAAGAAAAAGAAAAAAAAACCTAAAAAGAAAATATATAATTCAAGTAAACGACTAGCTTAGTATGGCTAAAAAAGTTTTTTCATTAATTTGCCCTATTCCTCGAAAATTTTTAACCAAGGGAGATACCTGTACTGTAAATCAATTATTTGGTGAAAATAGGAATGCACTCTTTTATGGCCCTAAAGGGCATCAAGGGATAGATATCCGTACAAAAGGACCAATTAAGTGGATATATCATAACCTAAAGGGTTACACCCGAGCAAAGAGGGAAAAGCCTGAGGAGAACGGATTGATCCCGATTAAAGCAATGCACGATGGTTATATAGTTTCAGGACATAATGATAACAAAAGAAAAGGTATTTACATGAAAATTAAGTCTGGAGATTTTGAATCGTTTTACTTCCATTTAGATGAACTAAGAATTTGGAAGAGTGATGGCAAAACGAGCACTTGGGAGACAAAAAGAGGGAAAGATTTTGTAAAAGCGGGGACTATTATAGGTTGGGCAGGTAACACTGGTAGATTTACAACAGGGGCCCACCTACACATTGAGTTAAGGAAAAAAGGGAAGAGAATAAACCCAATGCCGTACTTCCGAGATGGTGTGAAGTATATAAGAGCAGAGTTTACAAGGAAAAGAGTATTCTTAAATGGGAAAGAAATATGAAATTCTTAAAAGAAGAGTGGAAAGACTATCTACGCAGTGCTTTGATGACTTTTATTGCAGGTTTTGCAACAGAAATTTTGATGCATCTAGATGATATTACAATAGAGACCATAAAAGATGGATCGTGGTTTGGTATCCTTTTTGTCGCAATAAGAACAGGGATAAGAGCTTTGTTTCAGCTTTACTTAGAAAAAAAATGACTTCCTTTTGACGGGTTCCCGATGGCTCTACGGGTACACGTAGTACGGCCTTCGGCCTAAGAATGCGCTTTGGGAGGTCTTGATACATTTTGTGTCTCCTTGGGCGTGATACTTCACGCTCAGAGGGAATATAATATTGATTTATGCCTATTTCACTAACAAACGTAAAATCAAATCTAGCTGGAATGCTTCATATCACAGATACAGGAAAGGTGGCTAACATTACTAACCTCCTAAACCGTACTGCTCGTGAAGTGTTGCATGATATAGATTTTGAAGAGACCAAGCGCCGAACAACAACAGCAACGACAATTTATGACAAGGTGTATGACTACTCAGCACCTTCGGATCTAAAGATGGATAAAGTCCTAGATATTAGAAAACAAGTAAGAAGAAGTGGGACAGACAGATTTTCACAATCTCAATCTGTAGGGTTTGACCTTGTTAAGGTAGACAACACATTTAGTGTTCAGTATGTAAATGGCACTAAAACTCTTAGGATTGCAAAGCAAGTAGGAAATACTATCCTTGTAGATGCGCTAAATGCTACAACTGGTTGGGCAGTAGGGAGTGATGCAACTAATTTAACAAAAGATGGCAATAACTATATATCTGGTGATGGTTCATTAAATTTTGATCTTAGTGGGGCTACAACTGCAGGGTATATTGAGAGTAGTTCAATTACAGCCGTGGATCTTTCTGATGGTGAAGATATTGGATCGTTCTTTACTTGGGTTTTTCTTCCAAGTGGGTCTGCAGTTACTAATCTAATTCTTAGATGGGGTGATGATAGTACAAATTATTGGAGTGATACTGTGACAAGTGGACATTTTGAGTCATTTAAAGATGGTTGGAATTTAGTTCGTTTTGATTGGAATGGTGCAACGCAGACAGCAAGTCCAACTTCAAGTTCAGTGAATTATTTACGGTTTACAGTAACCTATGACGGTACTGCTGACACTGATATTAGATTAGACAACATTACATTTAGTACAGGTGAACTTTTCGAAATAGATTATTACTCTGACCGAATCTTCCAAAATTCATCTGGTTCTTATATTGAATCTACTAGTTCTGATGATGATAATCTTATGCTAGAAGGATACTCAGCAAATATTTTTATCTACAAAGCTGCAGAAATGGCAGCACAACAAATTCAAGAACAGGGTGGTTCTGCAGATGTTCAGTACTTTCAACAACAGTATGAAAAAGCCAAAAGAAGATATAAACAACAGTACTTATCTGAAGCAATAAGACCAAGAAGTACATACTACAGTTTAAATAGACGCTCACCAGCTAAATTCTTACCATAATATGAGTAAATACCAGGTAGTTAGCCAATTTATTGGATACGAAAACAAAAAAGAGGTTACTAACCAGCAGCCAGGTATTTTGGTTACAGGGAGTAAGAACGTGGTTAGTACAGACGGTGACACTGTGGCAATTAGAAAGGGCTACTCCTTACTTGGCTCGGCTAATGCAACACTCAACCCCATTGAAGCAAGTTATGAGTGGCAGAAGCTCCGTATAGGACAACTTGCATTAAGATCTTATGATGATGAATTAGAAGTATTCTTTAGCTCTGACATTGGAGAAACAGGATCTTGGACTGGTACTGATGATTGGATAAGAGTTGCCGACAGTTGGTCAGCAGTAGATTTCAACTTTGCACCGATTTATAACTCTACCGAATCTGATGATACCTTACTTTTTGTTAATGGTGATGCAAATGTTTATGAATGGTCTGGTGGTATTGCTGAGATTGCAAGTGTAACTGCAAATACTATTACTAAAGAAGGTTCTGCTTCTTGGTCAGCAAGGGGCTTCTTTACCAGTGGTACGCGAAGAGTCGTCATTGGGGGAACAGCTTATACATACACAGGTGGAGAAACTACAGATACCCTCACAGGGGTTACTCCTGATCCATCTGTTGGTGGGGTTGTTGATGGTGATATTGCTGTACAACAATTTAGGACTAACTCAAATTCACCTGCTAGCGGCGTAGAAAATGATCTTGTTGAAGTACTAGATAACCAAGTATTTGTGGGGTCATTAAATAGTAGACAAATTTATGTATCTGCTAACGATGATTATACAGATTACACTTTTAGTAGCCCTCGCCTTCCTGGAGAAGGAGCCCTTCTTACACTTGATGCTCCTCCTGTGGGCTTTGATGTCTCTACTGATGGTGATGGGGAGAAGTTTCTTCGAATAAGTGCTGGTAAAGATTTCTGGTATCAAACAAAGTTTGTACTTTCGGCTGATCTTACTAAAGAGAATCTAAATATTGTTCCTCTAAAAAACAGTCCATTACAAGGTGCTGTCAGTCAGTCTGCAATAGGGAAGATCAAAAACTTTACTGTGTTCATTAGTAATGAGCCCACATTGGACTTTTTAGGGCGAGTGCAGGATGTAAATACTCCTCAATCCAAACCGATAAGTGATCGAATCAAAGCTGATTTTGATAGTTACAATTTTACTGGGGCTCATGTGAAGTACTACAAAAATAATTTGTACATTGCTGTTCCTGAAGAATCCAAGTTGCTTGTTTACAATGTAGAAAAAGGTTTTTGGGAAGCACCATGGGATATGCCAGCAGGGAGACTAGCTATTATAGGCTCTGATCTATGTTTACATAGTAACGTAGTCCCTGAGACATATAAGCTTTTTCAAGGATATAACGACAATGATAATGCAATCAATGCAATAGCACGGTTTAGCTATATGAACTATGGAGATCGTGTGAGTCTGAAATCTCATACCGAAACATACTTGGAAGGGTATATCGGTACAAGTACAGAATTAACTCGTAAAGTTCTATTGGATTATGAAGGTTACACTGCAACATCCACAGAAACGATTGAAGGTGATGATGCGAATATTATTTTTACTTCTAATATTGGTGGGGCTCTTGGTAAACAAAGCTTGGGTAAACAACCTCTCGGAGGAGGAAATGCTCAGTCAGAAGTCAGTAAATTTAGAGTAATTCATACTGAACAACGGCAAGACTTCTATGAAGAACTCTATGAATTTAGTACGAATGATATTGATTTTCAATGGGAAATAATTGCCTTTGGTAGCGACGTTACACTTTCAACTAATAAACCAGTAGACATTAAAAAATAACTTAACTTAGCGATATATGCTATTTAGCATCGAACAATTTATGACAAGGTTTACAAAGCTGTCTCCAGTCTTCTCTGATTCTCAGGTATTCTCCGCTAATGTTAGCCCAATCAAAAAACCTTTTCTTGCTTTGTGGCAAGGTGTCAAGGCCACAATCTTCGCAATGATTAGCAGAGCCAAAGTGGTATCTTACCCATTTGTGTTTTACGTTGTAAGAGGCATCATCACCTTTCCAAATGTAATTATTCTCATTTCTGTTTTTTTTACCAAAACAGGTTTTAGAACAAAAGCGTGGGTTACCAATCGCAAAGGCAGACAATTTCGCAAAAATTTTTTTACCACAGTGTTCACAAGGAAAATACTTTCTTCGTCTTTCCCGTTTCCAACCACACTCTTTAGAGCAACACCTTATTTTGTATTTTCTTTTTTCTCTGGATTTCGGAATTTTAAAAACCTTGGTACAGATAATACAATTCTTAGTTATGCTATTTTTTCTCGAATCGATTGCACACTGTTTAGAGCAATTTTTCCTTTCGTTTCGTTTATTGTAGGGGCAATCAAAGGTTGTTTTACATGTTTTACACTTAAGTTTTACTGGCGGTTGAGCCATAAAAATAAATTAATAATTAATAACAACATTATATAACGTATGTGCGCAGACTTCCACCAATTCGTTCAGCTACAAGATTTATTCTTGGCTGGATCAGGTATCTCAACAACAGATACAACAATAGTACTTAAGTCGATGAAATTTGCCGTTAGTAACGATACAGTTGTCATGGCTGATTTTGGGGACACAGGATACGGTGTTTTAGAGCCAGGTACTGCAAGAGAAGAAAACATTTCTTTTACAGGAATAACCCAAAATGGAGATGGGACGGCAACACTTACTGGTGTAACTCGGGGATTAGACTTCGCTGCACCCTATACTAATGTCGCTGCATTGCAAAAATCCCATGCAGGAAACAGTCTATTCAGGATCTCTAATTCAGCTCCATTCTATAATGAACTTGGTGCTAAGGATAATGACGAGACAGTTACAGGTACGTGGACTTTTACAAACCCACAATATCCAAAAATGGATAGTGCTGTAGCGGCACCAACTGATGATGAACAGCTAGCCACCAAAAAGTACGTAGACGATACTGCTGGTGGAACTCCAGTAAGTATTAATCGTATTGTAGTAGCTGCTACTGCAGGTGCAACTATTACTGATGGAGACTGTGTATACCTTGATGAAACTGATAATGAATGGAAGCTAGCTGATGCTAGTGCTACAGCTACAAGTGAGAATGTTCAATTAGGTATTGCTCAAGGTGCAGGAACAGATGGTAATGCTATTACTGGAGGAGTTCTACTATCAGGTAGGGACAATGCACAGAGTGGCTTCTCAGCAGGGGATGCTGTGTTTATTTCTGATACTGCTGGTACTTTATCTAATTCTGCGGGTACAAAAAGTGTTCAAGTAGGACAAGCGGTATCTGCCACAGAGGTTGATTTTACTCCTTCATATTATAAATCTGTTGCTACTGCTGATGAAAAGGCTGCTATGGCAGGGACTAGTGGAACACCAAGTACAAGTAATAAATTCGTTACAAATGATGATACGAGCGCAACTAGCTCAGCGAGTAAATTAATCAGAGCCAATGCTAGCGGTGATATTGCTGATGAATTTCTAAATCTTACGATAGCAGGAGATACTGTTTACTCTGATGGGGCAGATTTGACTAGATTACCAATTGGGACTGCTGGGCAAGTCTATACAGTAAATAGTGGAGCAACAGCTCCAGAATGGGCTACTGCTGGGGGGGATCTAATTGATTCTGATTCAACTGCGACTACAGTTGCAAATACAGCCTCAGAGACTAGTCTGTATTCTGTAAGTATCCCAGCCAACACTCTAGGCTCCGCTAATGCTGTGATGGTAGATATGGATGTAAGCAGTTATGGAGCTTTATCAGGGGATACTCAAACTTTTAGACTAAAGTATGGGAGTACTACTGTTGCAACATTTAATCTAACAGTTGGGGCTGCTAATATTACTACGACATCAGGTAGGATTATTGCTAAGCTTTTCGGAGATGGGGGTACAAGTGCACAGTCAGGTTCAATTAGGGCAAATATTGTCGATCCAGAGGCAGAAACAACTGCGAATGCTTCCCATCGCTTACATGGTTATGCGTCTGGAACTGCAGCAGAAGATAGCACAGGGGCTCTTACACTAGATATAACAATAGATTCTTCAGGCACTTCAGCAACAAATACAATTACAGTAAGAAACGTCATTGTTCAAACAATTAAAGCTTAACCTTTTAAGCCCCATCATCTTGGTGGGGCATATAAAGATTAACCCTACTTATATGCAAATAGACCAACCAGAACTAATAATTAACCAGCTCCAAGCTCCAGGTTTTACTCCTTTAAAAGAGGAGGTAACTGTGATCACACCAGACAAGTTAATAGAAAAGACACAAAAGAACTTACAAATGTTGGAGCAATTAACAGGCTTTAACCTACAATAATTATGGCAACGTTGAAAGCAAGAAAATTAGCAACCGCTGAAGAACAGCAACAGTTTGGAACTGGGAAGTTTATTGATGTTGATATTAGTGCTGACGAGGCTGAAGGATATAAAGCAGGTGGGTATGAAATCATTGGACTACCTAAACAAGATCTTAACCCCGCTCAAATTAGCACCCCAAAAGTGAAAGAGCCTTTAGTTCAAGCACCTATCCAGCCTAAACAACAACCAATCAGTTCTCCATCTGCAGATCTTCCTGATGAGGTTAAAACAATGTTTCAAAACACCAACGCTCTTCAAGAACAACAGATTCAGACCGTACAGGATCAATATGAAAAGATGAAGGAATTTGCTGATGCACAGCTAACGGGAATTATTAATAACATCAATGATTCGATGAATTCTCGTCTTCGGGAACAAAAAGTACTAAACCAAGCTAGATTAGGTGGACAAACAAAGTTGGGGTTTCGTTCTGGTCGTGCTAGGTATGCACCTGAAATTCAATCTTCTATCCTAGGTAAAGAAGAGAGTGAAGGTTTAGCTAGACTTAATAGCATTGAAGTACAAAGACAAGGACTAATTGGACAAGCTAAAAGTGCAGCATTAGAGAGTGATTGGAAGATGTTTAATGAAAGTTTTACCAAAATTAATGCACTTCAACAACAAAAACAAGAGACTCTTTTGAACCAATATGCTTTGGCCAAACAAGCTGAAGAACAAGCATATCAAAGATCTAGACAAGCAATCCAAGATGAGAGAGAGGCATTTAAATTTAATTTGGAGCTAGAAAATAGTTTGAAAGAACAAGAGAGTGAGCTTGCTTCTATTGTGATATCGGATCTTGTTTCTTTGGATGAAAATTTTAATGTTATTAGGCCTTCTGATGAAGAAGTCAACTCTCTTGCAGATGAGTTGGGGGTTAGCTCAATCCTGCTAAGCTCTTTAGCAAAACAAAAAGCTAATGAATTAGAAAGTTTTTCTTTAGACCAAAGGAAGGGGCAATATGATCTTTTAAATACTCAATCTGTTATTCAAAATAGAAATTTTCAACAATCTTTGGCAGAAAGAGAATTTCAGTTAAAGAAAGAGCAGTTAGATTTTCAGAATGAACTTGATATTGAAGAATTGAAAATAAGAGCGTCTGATTTACAAGGTGCAGCAATGCAACTGTCACCTCAACAAATACAAGATGCTGTAAATAAAGGTTACAAAAGTGAATCTGAGTTAAGATTGTATGCTTCTCAGCTTTCAGGAGGTGTTGAACCAGCAAGTTTGAAAAAGATTTCTACTGAACAGAAAAAGTTAGAATCTTTAGTTATTAGTGGTTTAAATGATGTTAGTACCTTAAGAGATAAATTAGCAGCATCGTTTGGGCGGGGCAAGTTTAATGATGCGATTTATAAGCAGGCAGAGGATAATCTTACCGATGTAATTGGGCGTCTGCGTTCAGGTGGTGCTATTACATCCGATGAAGAAAAGCGATTTTTAAGATTATTACCATCTGGGATTAGAACAGACAAAACAAACACTGAAAAACTTAGAAATTTAGAAAATTATTTAATTGATGCTATTGGGCAAGATAGATATAACGAGAAAAAGAAAGAAGTCTATGCAGATTTCACTTCTTTTACAAGAATGGGAAGTGCAGAAGAGAGAAGAGCTTGGGATGATTTTTTAGACGATGTTGGCGCTGGACCAAATGATGATTTGGATGATTGGTTTGCTGAGTATAGACAGGAACAGGGCTATGGATTTTCTTCAGAGAGAAGTTTTAATCAGGTTGGCAGCGACACGAACCAAGCTGTAGAAGGTGGGGTACTTAGTCTAGGTAAAATAACAGGATTTGGTTCACCGCTTTGGAAACACGGACTAGATATCGATTTAAAGAAGGGTGATCCTGTGCCTAGTCCAGTAGATGGAACTGTGGAATTTGTTGGAAATAATGGTGGTTTCGGTAAGCAAGTGAGAGTGACTGATGCAAAAGGAAATTCTATCTGGCTTTCTCATCTTGATGGGTATCGTGTTAAAAAAGGCGATCGAGTGAAGGCTGGGCAGGTGGTTGGTCTGGGAGGTAACACTGGGAAGACAATCCCAGGACCAAATGGGGACGGAAGCCATTTAGACCTCACAGTAAAAACAAAAACAGGGGAGTATATGGACCCAAAAGAAATATATAATAAACTTAAATCATTTGTTTAATATGGCGTTAACAGCAGAACAAAAACAAAGAGCTGCAGAATATTTTGAGAAAAGAGATAAAAACAAAATGACTGTTGGCGAATATTTAATGAGTAGAAAGAAAGAGGCTTTAAAGGAATCACTATTGGATAGGATCTCTTCTCGGTTAAGTGAGAGGGGGCAAGACATTAAAGAAACTTTTAGTAAGACGGCATCTGGTGATATCACCCCATTAGAGACTGGTGTAAGAACGGTTGGTGATGTTATCGGAGGAGTAGGAGATATTGCTGGTGAAACCCTGGTAGAGCTCACCCCAGAACCAGTTAAAGAAACTGGTCGAAAACTCTTAGAGACTGAAACAGGGAAAAAAGGACTTGGCTTGCTACAAAAACTTTCTCAAGCATATTCTTCGTTTAAGGATAAAAACCCTCGTGTAGCTGAAACTTTAGAAGGGCTAGGGAATATTGGTAGTATTTTACCTGTTTTAGGTGGAGCTAAGGTTGGGCAGACTGTAGGTAAGTCTGGGGTTAAAGGGATGGCAACCGTCGTAAATACTGGAGGTAAATTAGTAGAACCAACAGTAGACACTGCAAGGAATATAGGGGATTTTACAGTCTCTCAGATTACTGGGCTAAAACCAGATACTATTAAAACTCTTATAGAAGCTCCTGAATCTTTCAGTAAAGCAGAGCTTGAAGGTCTACGACGTATTACATTAGCCGAAAAAGTAAAGACAGCCTTAGATAAGAGAATTGATGATCTTGGTGAGCTTGGGTCTAAGTACGATGAAATTAGAAAAAAACCAGTAGTAGTACAAGTCCCTAAAGGTGGGTATGAAAAATTTTTACAAGATAAATTTGGTTTAAGAGTAAACTCAGAAGGAAAAGTGCAAACTACACCAGAAAGTAGACCAATGAGTAAAGCAGATAAAAATGCTATTTCTGAATTTTTAGAAACATTTGGGAATGTTGGATCTATGGATGCTAATGAATTTTTAAATGCTCGGCAAGCACTAGATAACATTGCTAAGTTTGGAGAAGGAAAAACTACAGCTAGTAATGCAGTTTCTAAGGAATTGCGTAGATTTCATGATCAGCTTGGAAAAGATCAGATCGAAGGCCTCGCTGATCTCGATGCACAGTTTGCGCCAGAAAAAAGAACATTAGAGAGACTTAAAAAAGATCTTCTTGATAAAGAAGGAAACCTTAAGGATGCTGCGATTAATCGTATTGCAAACGCGACAGGAAAAGGTAAAGATCAACAGCTAAGAAGGTTGGAAGAGATATATCCAAATATTGGAGAAGAAGTTAAAATTTTAAAATCACTTGAAGATGTTGAATATGCAACTGGAAATGTTGTTGGTGCATATGGTAGATCTGCAATTAGTTCAGCTGCTTTAGTTACTGGTGTTGCATTAGGGAATATGCCAATTGTATTAGGTGCAATAATGGTCAACCCTAAAATTATTGTCCCAATGTTGAAAAAATTTGGGAACTTTAAAAATGGGGTTAAGATAGACGTTCTTATAGAGAAAATTCAAAATGGGATAAAACTTTCAGATAAAGAAAAAGACATTGTCAAAGGAGCTATGGAAGGATTTGCTGCTTCTATTGGCGGAGCAACCACACTAGGAGCAATTAATCAAACAACAGAATAAACAAAAACACCTTCGTCGTAGAGATGGTGTCCTCTCAGAAGGTGTTATAACCATTATTATGGATGATTTTAATATAGACAAAATTCTTAAACGTGTCAACGACACTAAAAAGATACCCACAACAGTATATATTATGCTCATACTAGCAAATATACAATTTAAGAAACTTATAAAGGTGGGGCTATTTCTAGGGTTTTGTGTTTTTAGCGTTATAGTCTCTGCGTCTCTTGCAAAGACTATTGTTGCGGGCATAGAATCTATTGTGAAATAAGATATAAAGATAAAAAAAGACACCTCTTTGGATGAGGTGGCTAAATTTTCTGTAGTTACCTTGGTAAAGGTATTAATCATTTTTAGTGGTTTTGTCTTTATTTCTTTTTTCGAATCCTATCCAAATAATCCTTAGCCAAACGATTACCCCTATACCGAATACGGCCCAACCTATTTGTTCTAACATATTATTTTTATTTATAAATTACTCAATATATCTACAGTAATGCATCTTTGTGGATTTGCTGCGGGTGATTTGGGTACAGCCGCTGGGGCATTTGTGGGTAAAAAGGTAGTCCAATCTCCTACAGCTTTGACTAGTTCTGCTTCAGCACTTCAAAAGATAAAGACAAGATTTAGTGACTTGTTGGCAAAATTTGCTCCAGCTGAAAAAGCCCTTCTAAGGGGTTTACTTAACAGACAAGAGAAAAAGGGTGATTAACCCTTTTTCTTTTTTAACTTGGACTTATCAATCTTCTCTCCTATTAGACATAGTCCATAGGTAAGTCCTACCCAGGCGAGGGCAAGGAAAAGTGCAGTGTATATAAGT
>JGI25133J35611_10000018_pt1 | contig 105211 bp, 57 predicted proteins | sample ETNvirenome_6_85_FD_35611 | JGI IMG/M metagenome (IMG submission 35611) | reverse complement strand
CTGTCTTCAGGGACAGAGTCGGAGTTTCCATCCCAACTATCCCAAGAGAATCCTCCACCATCTCCAGCGGGAGCGGGAGCGCTATCTCCAGCGGGAGCGCTATCTCCAGCGGGAGCGCTATCTCCAGCGGGAGCATCGTCACCAGACGTAAAGTAAACAACAAGATTAACCATCGACATTGAATCGTTCCTTTAGTTCTTTATCAGTCAGCACCATTGCTGACGCGATTCGACCACTTGCTTTCATATCCAAGTATTTCCTAACCATTGGATTTTCTGTTTCAAGCTTCTTAATATGAGCAGGCATCTTTCCAGCGTGCCCCTGAGAGCCTCCATCTACAGGAGCCTCATAATGAACATACCCATGTTTATTCATTAGCTGTTCCATATGTGTGCGGCTCTTCGCAACAAGCCGACGAGTTCCCATAACAGGGCCATCCTTTGTATAATGAACACATGGCTCACTCATATGAGTAACATGAGGGAAGCGAGAATCAGAACGAACACGCTCTGACCTTTGTGGCTTAGAAATAATCTTCCTCCAAAGCGGATCTTCGCATTTCATAGGGCAGAATTGTTCTGCAACCCAAGCCAACTCATTATCATTTGGCTTGAAAAGTTCTTCAATTATAAACCCACAACCTTGGCATTGAAATTCAAACTGCGGCATTATATATCTATAACCTATTGAGCGCAGATAGCGCATTGTCTATCGAGCCACCATCTGGGTTCCCTTGAGACGCAAGTGGCCTTCCAGAAGATACCACACCTTGCCCCGGCATACCAGCTTGCGATCTTTCATCAATCATTCCAGGGGCTTGCAGGCGCGCCATAACCTCTGGGCCCATACCAAAGAAGCGCCTACCCTCATCGGCAAGTTCTCGCCAATTATATTCATTCGCAAACTGTGGAAGTGCAGCAACATTCTTAACAAATTGCACAAAAAGTAGCTGAGATTCTGCATTTGCTGGGCCTTCAAGGTCCCTTACAGAAATCTTATAGCGGTAAGAAGTTGTATAATCGTTGCCTCCTGGCTCCAATTCTACAAGGTCTCCACCAAAAGAATACACATGCGCTCTTTGAGTGCTGAAAAGATTTAGTAGATGTACAAGCTTTATCACAGCCTCATTGCCTGCCTTCACTACTGGGCCACGAATAGCTTCCATCATTAATGCAGATGTCTGCAGTAGTGCCTCAGTCTGCCTCGCTGTGATCTTCTTGACCGGAGTTCCACGATCAATATCTGTCTGGCCTGCCTCACCCTGTGCGAGTTTGGATACAAGATTCAGAGATTGAATATGATCATAGGTTAATCCAGGGCCTTCAATATACTTAAGGTCTTCAGCCTGACCCGCCTCTAAATTAATCCTGCCATTGTAATTGACATTGTTAACATTAATCTCTTGAACCTTAGTAATGGACGCCCCGGACCCAATTGTCCACTTGATAGCAAGGCCAGCCCTCATCCTCTTAAACAGCCCCTCAAGAATCTTAGCATAATTATCAGTATATGGTCTAAGATCCTCAATCCAACTTTTTGCGATAATGCGCATAGAGGAACGGCTCTTTGCTGGAATAATGGGAATCATTCCACCATAAGGATTCGGGGCGTTCTTTAGCACAATGCTGGGATGGCTAAGTACATGAGCAAGATACCAACCAGAATATCTTGGATCATTTCTATCACGCCGGATGAATGTGATAGCAACAACGACTGGCTTATCAATATAAGTACCACCAGGAGTTTCATCAATAAGAATCTCAAATTCAGATTGACTCGCTACAATATTATCAGGCAAAGTCATATCTGTAACAAGCTTCAGTTCCTCAAGAGAAATAAGGACAAGCTTAGTCACATAATCTGCGTCTCTAAAATCTTTAGTCTCCCTCGGCAGGACAATAAAGAATGGAGAAACATTTGTAATCCATGGAGCGCCAGCTTCAGGATCAAACGTCACTACAGGTTCAGGAGTACTTGTAATGTTTGGCTCCAATGTAGCATCAAAGGGAGTAATATTGTCAGCCTCATTCCCAAGCTCGGCACGCACCTCATCCTCGGGAACTTCTACATACTCATCTACATAATCTTCTGGATTAAAGGAATTTGGACCATTATGCAGGATGGAGCGCATAATATCAAAGCTATGAAGGTCAAGTGTATGTCCAACTTCCAGCCAGCCAGTCCCAGCCCAGAGGCTATCTTCAGTAGCATCATCAAGAGTTTCTTTAAGCTCGACAGAGCGAGACAGGGAGTTACTCATAATGGTAAGCTCCCTTGCCTTGCCAGCGAAGTCTGGATCGTCAGCATCTACGCGCACAAAGAAATTCTTATGAATCAGGCGAGCACGAACTGCTCCAGCGAACTCCTTAGTCAGATTACCAAACCTCGATCCCTCACCTTCATTATTCATCACATCTCTGTTGTTTCTCCAGATGCGATGATACTTTGATTGGATGTGCCTGTAATCTTCAAGAATACGGGTATTCCATTTGTCTACGTTAAGAGCCATTAGAAAATATCCATTATTGCAAAGTCATCAGAATCAAAGTTAGTTAGTTGCTCACCTAACTCGACCCCATTATATTCCAGTACATTTGAGAATTCTAAATCATGAGGCTTTGGAACTACTTCCTCTTTAACAGAAATTCTAACTCCAACAAGATCATAAATCATATGCCAAGTATGCATCTTAGCCATAACACAATCATCATGCTCGCCGCTCATAGCTTCGGGCCGGCCATCCTTGTTAGTGATAAACTTAGAGACCTCATAAGCAAGATTTTTATCAACGATGCATTCTGGATGCCTGCGCAAATGATGCCTTAGTTCAATAAGCATAGTCTTGCGGTTGCTCGGCAACGTCTTATTCCATGCACGATCTTCATATGGACCATGCCCACTTCTTAAGTAAACTTTGTTGTAGCCAGTCTGCTTAAACATAACCCAACAAGCTTCGCCAACACTGTTGCGTTCAATATTAACCTTTGCTTGGTTATACAAAATCGCAAGAAGCAGAGCAGGGTGAGCAAACTCTTCTGGCTTAATCCTGCCACGATATACCGCAACAGTTTTACCAAACTCATCATCAACATTCAAAACGCTAAAGTCTGGGTCCAGTCCTGAAGACGACTCAATCTGTCTACCCTCAGCAACGTCGCCACCAATAAAATACTTCATCCCCTTCATCGGACGCTCATAAATCCTCAATGGACCAGAACGGTCAGGGATAACCTGCGGCGAATAATGCACCCAAGAGAAAAGCCTGCTGTAATCATTGTTGCCTTTCTTATCAACAATGTTACCAACCATAATCGGTTCTTGTGTAAGCTTCAATCCCTCAGTAGCAAGATTATTACCAAAGAAGAGAGTCCCAACAGCCGCCCACGCATGCTCTGGTGTCGTCGGGTACTCTTGATCAAAGTCTACACGCACACCCTTGTAGGTATTCTTGATCGTTACTCTACGCCAAAAAATTTGCTGGACTGACAAATTGAAATTATTTGCAATCTCTTCTTCTGTAATTGATATGTCACCGACCTCATCAGTCTCGCAAACTTCTATATCTTCATTTAGGTAAATAAATTCCCCGCTCTCTTTATAACAATTCTCAGGAGGCTCAGCACTGTACTCTGGGGATAGATACCAGGGGAGGAATACCGGAGTGGTCTTTGTTAAGCCAGCTTCCTTGCCGGACATAACGCGGTCCCACTTCTTAAAGAACTCTCCCATACCCTGTGCCGTTGATTCATCTACAACGAAAGTATTGGGAGCAGATGGCATACCCGGCAGCAGGCTCTTATCGACCAACGCTGCACGCCCTTTAGGCCACTTCGGCTTCTCACTAAGATGGATCGCATGAACCATCTCAGAAGTACCAGGGTTGGGGCTATGTGCAGATTCGAACAGCATCTTACTACCGTTGCTCAGGACAATACGCTTGCCACCCTTTGCAACAATTGTCGGGATGTCCTGCTCTGGGAATAGCTTCTCAAGGTTCTCTAACCAGTTAATAATCATATCCCGCTTTTCATACATATGCGGGTCTTTATCAATCATGAAGAATGCAACAAAGTGGTCCTTCTGAACCATCATCCATACCCAGAAGGCAAGGATAGCTGTTGTCATTCCAAGCTGGCGTGCTTTAAGTAGGATGACTCTTACAGGGACACCCTTCAACCATAGGTCAATTATGACCGCAACGAACCTGATCTGGTGTTCGTTTACCTCAAAAGAACCATAACCACCAAGAGGATGCTTTGGATTCAGCCCAGCACGGTACATGATGGTACAAGCCATCTTGCAGAAGTAAACGTAGTCCTCTCGGCAACGCCTCCATCTCGCTGAGGATTCAGATTCCTTATCTGGAATAGCAATCTGTCTTGGGACAGATGCGGTCACACCGCTCTTAGTCCTGGTTACTCCAGCATCAGCAGATACTTTGCTCTCAATTATGTTAGTGATCTCCCTTGGAGTACGTCCAGTCTTAACGATGACAAGCTGAATTGCCTCCTGGTTAAGCTGTGCGTCACTAATCTCTTTATCTTCAATCCCGCTAAGAAGCTCCTTTAGAGTGTCAACTGCTCCTTGTGCAATCTCAAGGTCTTCAAGAAGTTGAGGAGTCTCGCCTCCCTCTTTAAGACGCAACTCAATCATCATCTTCTGGGCGGATGCCCTGATAAGCTCAGATGATAGGTTGGTCCTCATTCGCTATTCTCAAAAATATTCTCAAGCTCAATGTCAACGCCTAAGCCCTCATGCTCGGCATTTGCAATAATGCGAGTATCTACAGATAGTCTTCTATGTGCGACCTCTGTAACCTTATTGCCTGATGTCCCTACAAGTTGTTTTGGAGCAATGCCAAGCTTTCCACCATGGAGAGCATCGTACACCATCGCTCCTCGCAATGCATCGTCTGGCTTAACAAGCACTTCTCTCTGGACAAGATTTCCATTAGAGTCAAACTTCCTCTTGATTGTTTCACCCTTGATCACTTGCGCAAGACTGTCCGCAATAGTTCTTGGATTAACATTCAGCTCATCTTCAAGGAGCTGGAGAAGTTCGTCTTTGTAACTCATAAGCCACTCAAAAAGGTAATGGTCGTGTACCGAGATGGCGTCCCCAGTACACGACCATACGCAGATCTCGAAATCTACTTAATGGTTTTTAGCCTCCTCCATTCAGGGAGGCCCTCAACGTGACGCTAACCCTGCAGCCAAGCAGGGAAGGACCAACGCGTCTTCGGGTTAATGGTCGAGTATTAATCGACCTCCATGGCCATGGGGTTTGCCTTCTCTCTTATTCACCGTCGGCATCAGCGGTGGAGGCTCCTGACTACGAGTTGTCAGAAATTATTTAGGCGGACGCGAGTTCAGCCTTTAGTGACTTGACCAACTTCAAAGCGTCCTTGTGTGCCTTTTTAAGTTCCTTGTGCTCATTAGCAAGCTTGGCAGCTTTAGCTTTCGCCGCAGCAGTAGGTGCTCGGCTTGTGCGAGGACTATAGCCAAGCTCCTTGAGTGCCTTAATATAAGACGGCCCGAGCATCTTTGCTCCTTCTTTCAGCTCTGCTTCAGAAAGCTTGCCATGCTCAACATCAATGCCATTATCTTCCAGCAACATTAGAATCTGAATGTGCTGCTCAATCATGGCAAGGGCTTGGTAGTCCATTGTCACATTCGCCCATCGCCTTGCTGCCCGGATCAACTGCTCAAATACAATAGGGCCAAGCTGACGCCCACCGGACCGCAGAGGTCTCTTCTGCCTTGGAATGTGCAGAAGTCTGAGCAGGGGAACGACAAATGTTCTTGCCTCTTGTAGCTTACCGAAATTCATTTTATCAACCTTATTTTTCATCTTCTAATGTATGTGCATGCTCAAGTGGAAGCCACCTGTATTTTATTCTTCTCTTATCCGCAATGTCTACACGCTTCCTAATACTGGTTCCGTTTCCGTCATATACATGCAAATGAACGCGGCCAGTTGGTGTAACTACTGTTACGAAACCAAATAAATATGAGCTTCTGTCATACTCGTCTGTATAAAAGGCTACAACATCCCCGCGTCTTGGTGGAGGGAAGGTAAATTTAAAGTCGTCAATAAATACAACTTTCTCTTGTTCTTCGACTAACACGTCGTACATCCATAAATAAAAAGCGCATTTGCCTACAGGGAAACTAACATGGTATGCAAGCGGTGTACAAGTGTTAGTTATTTCCTTAGTAATTACAATGGCTTACATGGGGGATCTTTTGCAGATTGCTGTGTATGGTGCGGTGCATGCAGTGTGTTGGATGTTTACGATAGAAAATATTTTCTAATTTTCGTACTAAAAGGCTTTTTTATTGATTTTTTATATATTGTCGGTGAGGGTATAGGATAAGCAAAATATAGGGTGTTGGTGGTGGGGGAGCCGCAGAATGTACTGGCACGGATCGTGCAGGGGTGCAACATCCGTGCCAGATATCTGCCCCTGCCATCCAGCAACCCCAGACCAGCAAAGGCCGGCTGCCATCCGGCAGCCGGCCCGATCACTGGGAGGGGTTGCTACTCGCTGCGAGAGGCTACGAGCCCGTTGTAACGCACGCACCCATCGATGCTCTTACCATTGCAGGTGCCGATCGGCCAGGTGTGGGTGGCCATCGGCAGCCCCTTGAGCTTGCCGCCCATGTGTACAAGGTGCCTGCCAAGGTCCAGCCACGTAGGAGGCATCTCGCTAAGCAGGTACCGCTCCTTAAGCACCGCGTGGCGCTGATCACGCTCCTCCTGTTGATCGGCCTCACTGGTCTGATCGGCCTCCCAGCGATCCGCTTGCTCCATCTCCCAGCCACGCATAATCTGAGCGATCATACGGCGCTTAGTGATGTTGATCTGGGTGAGTACGATCAGCCTGTGATCAGCGTGCTGATCGGCCTCCAGAAACGCCTCGTAGTAGTCTTGGCTCGCTGCTGCGCCGGCCTTGCCACAGGCTCTCATGATGGCCTTGCCAGCACACTTGGGGGCCGGCTTGCGGCGCTCGCGCTCCTCCTGCCTCACTGCATCCGTGGCAGCAGTGATCGCGGCCTCCTGCTCCTGTTCCGCCTGCTTGATCTCTCCGGCTGCCTCCATGTAGGGTACCGTACCGCAGATCTCCTGCACCACCTTGTGGTCCTCTCCCTGCTTGATCAGCAGCCCGGCGATCCCTGCCATGGAGATCATGCCCATGGCAGCCATCGCCTCGGCCTCCTGCCTGCGCTGATCGATGCTCTTGCTCTCGCTCGCTGCCGTGTTGTTGGTCTCACTCATGCTGCACTTCCTGTGTTGTAGGTAGCTGAGTTGCTACCTGCACCCAGACTACACCACGCACCACGATCCGCCAAGCGAGCACATATATAGTCGCATGTATGCCCTGAGCTTGTGATCACGCGGATCGGCCACCATGGCCGATCTACAGCTATTTTCCACTTTTTTTGGGATCACTGCGATCACCCTTGGCACGGCATGCGATCAGCGGGGCGCGCGGTGATCGCATGCATGGATGTCCAGTGCAAGGATGTCCAGTACCCTCTACTGCCGGCCGCAAGAGAATTCTGTAGTAATGTCTTCACGAAACTGAAGGAGCGCCGCTGCTGACATCTACAGGGATGCTAAGAGCCCTGCGAAGTCAGAGGTGTAGTCAGGTGGCTACACTAACATCTGGAGCCCCAAACCGAGGTAGCCGGGCGCGAATTCTGCAACCAGAATTCGGTAGTAATTACAGGGGGTTGCTGGGTTGTAAGCCAGAAAACAGGGCTAAAACACCCTGCGTCGATGGTCCCAGGTCAACCAGCTTCCTACGCTACATCTGGGCCCTTGGTAGCTAAAACCTGGAATTCTTTTCTCAGTCACTTAACCCAGTTAACTATATAGAATCATTAAGGAAGTCTGGTTAGAGTATTCGTGTTGGGGTAGTAAGGAAACGTCTCAGATGTGGGAGCAGATTCCTAACCCCCTGTAATTGTTACCGAATTCACAACTCTTGACACGGCAACACCGATGCAACCAAGCCAGACTTCCATGCACCATAATCAACCAACGAATTCACCGCTTTCCAACGATATCAACGCGCCCCGCGCCAGATATCAGAGCACTCAGACATCTCTAAACGGGCGCTGTAGGTGATCGGCTCGATCGGCCTCCATGGCCGATCGACAGCGGTTTACAAAAACTTTACAGCTTAATGCTTTGGCTACATTTAGTCGCATGGTATTGTGTAGGTAATGCAAGAGCCTTCCGCGCACCCGGCGACACCTGCCCTCAGAAGTACCAGCTACACAAGGTATCACTACCCGTGTGTATCTGGTACTACTACTGTTCCGTCAAGAACAGTGGTGGTAATCAACACAAGAACACAGGACCACTAAGATGCCCAATTGCTTTACTCTCTCTCCGAAAACGGACAAGGATACTAAGAGCGCTCCCATCAAGTTCAACGTCATCGACGACAAGATGTGTAAGGACTTTGGTATCGAGCCTCACCGTAATCACTACTACTGTGGATGGTATGATGTGATTGGATGGCGGCTGGCCCATGGAGACAGCTTTGATGAGATTCGGGCTGAGTTTCAGGGCCGCATTGATGATCTCCAGCCTCTTGATGATCTGTGCTACCTGAACAAGATGCTGAAGATCGTGAGCTACCTTGATCAGAACTACATTTCCAACGCATGGTATGGACGCTAAGAATAGACGCCAAAGCATCGGGAGCGGCCTGATGCTTTGGAGCCTACACTTAGGTAGGAACAACACAGGAAAGGAGTAACAAGATGGCGTGGACTGTTGGATACAAGATCGTAGAGCAATCAGGACTGCTCGAATTCAAGCTCGTGTCTACTCACGATACTTTGGCAGAAGCCAGGGCATCGATCAGTAAACTGGAAGCAAAGTACACTGACAATCACTACTACATCAGCACCCCTGATTACAGGCCTGAAGTGAGGCTCCAGTATATGTCTCGCAAGATGAGAGACGCATACAATGCACTGACAACGGAGTGGCAGTCTGCCGCCGATGTCATGGACAACAGTGAAGGGTGGCTTGCTGGTTCTCAGCAAGAAACATGGTCAAGACATCCTCAGCCCTGTTGCAAGCGCTACCTCGCTTCTCTGGCTGCGACTGGTACTGTAGAAAAGCGTAGGGCAAAGGAAATCCCTGGAGTTCATCGAGCAGGGAAGGCCCACGGAAACTGTAACTACTACAGACTTTGGACCAACATTCGCGAGAGCTAAGAATAGNCGCCAAAGCATCGGGAGCGGCCTGATGCTTTGGAGCCTACACTTAGGTAGGAACAACACAGGAGTAGCAAGATGAGCAAGATGGAAAGCATTTACACCATCCCAGGCGAACACTCTGAACGGGACATCATGGGGCCTAACGGGATCTTCGATGGGGATGGAGTGATCGGCCAGATCAACCACAACTCTGAGAATGGAGAATTGGAAGTCACCTCTCCCTACACCGACCGGATCCTTGTCGTGCCCCAGATGGTAGAGGACGAGGAGAAGGCTGCCAAGGAATTCGCCATGGCTGAGATGGACCGGGCCCTCAGTTTCAACAACAGGTGGAGGTAACAAGATGGAAGAAATTTACATCTCTCGCTGCGGAGATCGGCACGGTTACGGTTTCGACTGCGGCTATGTAATCATTGTCAGGAGTGCTGATCCTGCTGATCCTGATCTGCGCATCGGCTACATTGATTACAACCCCCATATGGAAGTAATCTCTCATTACACCCGCAAGGCCCTCATCGTGCCCAGCACCATCGAGGACAAGAAGCAGGCTGCCAAGGACTTCGTTTCGGCAGAGATGGCGCGGGCCCTCAGTTTCAACACAAGAACACAGGAGTAACAAGATGGCAATTATGAGAGGTATCAATCCCAAGCCTTCAAGCTGGGAAGAGATGGACAACAATCGCACCCTGATGATGTTCAACACCATCAAGCTGGGCTGTGCATTCACTACTGTATGTGATCACCCAGAAGGAGGAGAATGGCACATCACTGACCTCCAGGACTTCAACCTGGACCACTGCTCAGACCCCGATATCGGTGGTATGGAAGGCTGGCTCGTAACTGGCGGCAAGAGGTATCACTGCAGCATTCGCAATATGGAAATCTTTATCCAGGAGCTTCCCTGATGACTGAACCAGATATCTTTCTGCCGCCATTAGATGGCAAACACGCCTTCTGCCTCATCCCTCTCGATGAGATCAATAGAATCCGCAAGGTGATGAAGCGCCTCTACACTGAGGTTCGCATGGATGGAGACATCATGAGAGACAATGCACAGGCTCTTGATCGGGCATGCGCTGAGTCCTTCTCACTGAAGGGCTACAAGATTACTATCACACCAGTAGAAGGAGAATAAAATGACTAAACTACAGAAGGCTATTAACAACGAAATCCTCCATCACATGGAGCGTGGATTGTCGCGCCCCGAAATCTGGAAGACTCTCAAGTCGCGTGACTTCAACCCCGGAACTGTAGACAGCCAGTTCGGGAAGATGATCAAGAGCGGAGTAATCTGTAGGGGAGAAGGATATCTCAACTACCATATATCTGACAAGCCCGATGGTAAGGGCTGCACCATCTGTGAAGAAGGAGAATAAAATGGGACTCTACTCACTAATCCTCAAAGTCATCAACCTGCCCGGTCTTCAAGGGCTGGACCTGGAATGGGAGGTCAAAGACTTCGCCGTGCTGGCTTCTGAGCATAAATTAACCTCAGCCTTCGGGGCCCTGGAGTTTCTGGTAACACACTCCTTCATCGAGCGTGCATCAGAAGATAGATACAAGGCTAAGACACACGAGGCTAAGGTATCCGAGCGCTGAATGCTGATACAGATACATGGGCTCCTCCTGTGTATCTGCACCTACATTCAGTAGGAAGGAGAAACAAGAGCATGAATACTGAAACCATGATGTGCGTAATTAGCTTCTGCACCGCCACCATCCTGTGGGCTTTCTTTCTCACGCTGTTTATCTAATGGACTACATTCACACTGTAGATGACAAGCAGCGCTTTCATGAGCTGGTTGAATGCAACATGAATGAAAGGATCAACCCTGATGAATTCTGGTGCGACCGATGTGATGACGACGAATGGTGGGGCACTGGTGGCAAGCCTCCGAAACATAGGCATGGATGTACCAACGAGAATACATTCCTGGCCCGTGTCAGTACGGATGAGCTGGAGGAGTGTCATGAAGACTTCATCTGGTTGGCCCATCGTGTCGTCGGACGGGCTGATCGGCTGTGGTACGAAGGATTAGCATCTACGATCAAGATGGAACTCACGAAGAGGGAGCTTGATCATGGATGAGAAGGCAGCGAATACAGCGAGAAACATGGTCAAAGCGATGGGTCGCACGCAAGCTAAGAACCAAGTCAGGGATGAGTTACACCACGCACCAGATGAGAAGAAAGAATACTTGGAGGCCGTCCTGAAGTCTATCGGGGCCATGCCATCCAAGCATGAATGGTACTGTACATACTATCTCACAACGATTTGCAATTGCAAGGAAGACAAGTAATGGAATTCACATTTAGCCTTGTAACTGCGGACGGAAGAGAGTTCCACGAACGCGACAGGACTGAGCTTCTCAAGCTGATTTCTGAGCTTGGAGTTTGGGAATATAAAATCAGCATTGACAGAGGATATGCACAAATTCGAGACGATGAAATACTGAGCTTAAGTGGCGCAAAAGCGCGAAGCTCTGTAGAACTACTGGAGTCATAAACATGAAGAATTGGACCTGTATAATGTCAGGCTGGTGGGAGACTGTAGACGGATGGATTGCTGTACGCATCTGTCGTAAATGGTATTGGTACCATCGAGCCAATAAGAAGAAGGGCGAATGCAAGCTTCTGAGGGATGTAGTAATGGTACGTCTTCAGGAAAGCTTTGGAGTTCCTAACAAGTCACAACTTAAGTTGTTCTCATGAGAAGATTAGCACTACAAGAAAATCCCAACCCGAGATTTGCTAAGAATCTGATTACTCTTAGTAAATGTCTTCGGCCACTGGATGAGGATGGTCAACCATCACCAACGATTAACGACCCTGACAGATACATGCTGTTTGGAACTATGTGTGGATGGAAGCATGTATGGAAGCATTCGAATACATACGCATACAGAGGATTCTTTGATCTCTTCTTGTGGAAAGCATTGCTTGGGATAGCTGAGCGGGCATATGGTAGAGGGCCTGAAGACAATGTCGCAGGATACCATGGCGAGGAATGGGTGAGCAGATACGCCAGAGGTGAGACTGCACTCGCCACCAAAAGTCTATGGCAAGGGACTTTCCCTCAGCTATGGTTTGGGAATCTTCCCGGACAAGACAATGTAGAGATGTTCTGGAGGCTGTATCCTGAGCTTAAGATTGCTATGGCTTGTCCGAATATGAAAGTAAGGAAGCTTCTCAGGCATGAAGAGCCTGCATATCAATTGCAAGGAATATATTTGTCGCAGATAATTATGGAAGAGTATTATGAAGAGTAAGTTGAAGGAAGGGGACAGGGTTAAAGATAGAAGTGCTATGTCTTCAGGGAAGCATGGTACGGTATTGAAAATCCAGAAAGGTTTCTGTGAGTATACGACTGTGCATTGGGAAGATGATAGGGTATCAGTGATAAACGCGTGGTGCCTTGAACCTGTAAAGGAAGAAAAGAAGAAGGATGACATGTGGGACTTCTAAGAATTGATAAACTAAATTTCGAGTGGCTTGCAGAATGTCACAAGGTGCTTGAGTCTGGCAGGAACATCCCTGTGCTACAGATGTCAAAGGACGGAAGGTACCTACATATTCTCACGCGAGATAAGCAGACCCTTATACATCAGTTCGTAGATGATAACCCGCCGAGAGATGAGGTCTTCAGAGTTCTCCGTCATTGGCTTCGCTGGGACCATAGTGACGGAGTGAAGTGTGAACACGAATCATGTCCCGTATGTGGATAAAGGAGGTGAGAAGTCAAGGACCGGGCGCGCCCCGCACGCCCCGCGCCCGATCGGGCAAGGGGATCCGAAAAGCCCAGCAATTACGGGCACTTACAAAAAAGTGTGCGGACCCGATCGATCCGATTGTATAATTTAGCACGCGGTGAGATCCGCGTGATCCCCTTTGCTATGGGAAGCCGACAGTCCATGCCATAGGACTGCGACGATGTAGTGAAGTAATGTATGAAAGAAAAAAAGAGAGGTATGATATGGCTACTGCTGAAACTAAGGCTGTCTACACGGCGGTCCTTGGAGATGATCTTAGTAAATTCGACGTCGAAACCCTTGACGAAGTTCTGATGGCTGAGAAGGTTGGTGGTGACAACTACACCAAAGAAACCTTCCACGCGCATGTAGAAGCGATTGTCGAGCATGGCGAAGGCTATGTTAAGTTCATGCAGACTCTGAAAGACGACGCCAACATGAAGACGGTGTTCGCCTTCATGATCAGCCAGGGACCGGATGCAATCTACGGACTGCTTCAGTCAATGGGACAGCATGGCCTTCTCTCCAAGAAGAAGGTCGCAAGTGCTGCTAAGATCGCAACGAAGACTCGTGCCGAACGCGCATGGTTCCGCAAGATCTGGGATGAGCTTTCTTCCGAGACTTACGTGATGCTTAATGAACGATTCATCGCGAGGCTCGATGAATTTAAGGAGCGCTTCCCTGAGATCGATGCTAATGACATCGCTACTCTGAAGGATCTCCTCATCGTGTGTGGAAAGAGCACACTGAATGCTGGTGTTGATCATGTAACGCATGAGAAGACCGATGCTAAGTGCTCCATCGCGCTCGGATGGCGGTTGGATGTTCACAGCGCTGCTCGTAATGGTGGATGGGATCCCAAGAAGGGAGAGTTCACGAAGGCTTACCTGGATAAGCAGGCAAAGAACGAGACTGATGAAGACACCAGCGAAGAGAGCACTGGTGACTCTGATCTGAATTAATCAGATCGATAGGAACCCGGAGGACCTAATCCTCCGGGCTTCCTAAAGATGATACGAACATTGTGTTGTCCTCCTTCGGCTTCCCTGTGTTCTGCCGCTACGCTCTGTGCGATATGCTGTTCGTGTCATCTTTAGGAAGCAAATACTGAAGGACTCCTTCAGTTCTAACATAGGTAGAGTCTTGGAAATCAAGTGTACCGTCTGTGGCGGAAGTCTCTTGAATGTTCTTCAAGAGTGTCGTGGAACTGTGACTCACTGCAATGTCACTCAGCGATATCGAGTGTCTGTTGAAGACGGTGAGCTTTCTCTAAAGATTAATATTCACTCGGCTGAAAGCTATAGCCCCTTGAGAATCTGGGCTCATCCTACATTAAGGATGTCAGATAAACTGAATGCTCTCAAGAGATTGCGTGGACATCTACTGAGCATGAAGAGAAGTGCTCACCAGATGTACACAGAGAACTTATTCAATTGCGACAAGTATATTGGTCGGGCAAATACATCGCTGCTCGACTCCGCCGTCTCTGATGCTGCCAAGAAACCTGAAACAGCTTTCGACTTAAGCATCAGGCTAAGTAGTAAAGGGAAGACACATCGCTTGTGGATGGACGTCATAACAAAGATGGCGATAGCTGCCGGGAAGAAACCAAGCGACGTAGAAAGTGCGATGATTGATATCACCGGTGCCGTAAGACTCGCAAGAGAACTTGGCGTAGAAATCCCAATCGGGTTACAGGGGATCAAGTGAAATGTAAATGTATTACATGTGGAACAGAAATAACAAATGATGTATATTGTAAAGAACATGTTCACATCCTGAACAATACAATTAGATTCTTTCGAACTATAACATCAATAAGGGAGCCAGAATTCAATGGGCCCCATGAAGCAGAGCTAACGCTTTCTGGAGATCGTCGTCCGACTACACTTAGACGTGTTGTCAAGTGGTTTGAGAAATCTGGATACAAGAAGTGGTCAAGGATATCCCTAAGGGATGAAACATACAAAAGCCTTAAGGTAGACGTCATCGCTAACAGCGACAATGTCTTTGTCGAAGTTAGCTGGCTCGCTTCTCCGCTGCGAAGTATCTGCTACGAGATTGCTGGCAATCTTGACTACACTGATACTGGATATAGACTACGAATCAACTGGAACAATTGGCAAAAGATCAAGAGAGTCATTGATGACTTCTATCCAATCCAGGTCATAGATACTAAGATTAAGAACTGGGCTCCGACTGCAAGAAAGAAATCATCAAACCCAGATACAATGAGGCTGGTATCAGACGGCAAGTATACTTGTGAGCTTGCTTTAAATAGAGGGAAGATCATCGGAGGCGAATGGGTCGCAACCGAGAATGGTATTGCAGATTTCAAGAACCTATTTGCTGGTAGTAGTCGGCAAGGAAGTAAGTCCTTTGGAAACTTTGGACGACGTTTCATAGCTCCTGCCACCATAGAGAATCTTGAGACTATTATCAAGCTGACTGTTCAGCCACAAGACATCAAGGTCGAAGCATGCTCTATGATTGTTGAGCAGACTAAGAGAGACACTGCTCTCGCTAAGACATTCCCGTGGCGAATGCACACAGACAGGTACGATAAGAATAAGCTCCACAGATATGTCTATGATATCGTTGAGGACGACTTCTTTGGTGGACTGATTGATACTAAAGAGATCGTTAATGAGACTGAAACCTGGAGAGACTGGCTGAACATATACGAACCATATTCACAGCAGAAGATTGTAGCTGCCGCATCTGTCCTTGCGAAATATGTAGGGTGGTGGATTGATATGCGGGTCGGCAAGACTCCGACGGCTATGATGCTAATGAGATATCTACTTGACAAGAATCTTGTTGATCACTTTGTGGTTGTGGCTCCTGCTATCAATGTATATGATCCATGGTTCTCTGAACTTGAAAGGCAAGGATGCTTCAGGGTATGCACCCTTGATGAAGGGAAGCAGATCGATGAGCAATCTATACGGTCTGAAGCATACGATATATATATCATCTCATACTCATCCCTGAGCGCTCGACTTCCAATCATGCAATGGTATTGGAGTATGGAAAGAGTTGGCTGGACATTTGATGAGACCAGTCTGATTAAGAATCCTTCATCCAAGAGAGCAAAAGCATGTCGGCATGCTACAGAACACGCGCCGTATGTATACGCTCTAAATGGAACACCACTCGCACAAGGTCCACAGGACATCTGGTCGCAACAGATAGTTATTGATCAGGGGATTACATTTGGGACATCATTTGAACGCTTCAGTACCTACTGGCTGAAGAGAGCGGGAACAGGAAAGTTTATAATCGACAGTGATATGTCAACCTTGTTCGAGTTGAGGTTAGCTGGCTCAAGTATCAGGTATCTGAGAAGTGAAGCTGATCAGTTCAGCGGAAGAGATAAGAACTTTAGATACATAGCTATGCCTCCGACTAATGACATAAAGGAATCAACCAAAGAAATTCTGGCGGGGTACACTCGCGACGAACAAGATAATGAAAGAGGTATCAAAGAAAATATCCTAACTATCTATGGTCACCTACGTGAATGCTGTGCATCATACAATAAGTATGAAGTCGTGGAGGGCTCTTGTGATTACAATAGAGTCAGGCATAGCATGAATCCGAAGGTAGTATGGATCAGGACATTCCTTAAAAGTAATCCAGGCCAGCCGATGATCATCTTCTCAGAAAACTCTGAGATGGAAGACTGGATCATGGAGATGCTTGACCATGAAGGTGTTAGCTATTCTTCTCTACGCAGGAAGGGTAGGTCAAATACATTAAGTGGACCAGAACGTATGCATCAGCTTAAAGAGTTCCAAGAAGGACGAACGAGAGTAATCCTAATGAAGAGCGTATCAGCTAAGGGAGTTACTCTCAACAGAATCCCTGCTGTGAAGGCTGGGCTTGGAAGTTATCCTGTCATCATCTATACACAACCAACATGGTCATTGATTGATTGGGAACAGTCACAGGATAGAGCAGTAGGGACAGACCCTAAGACTAAGAAGTCCATTAGCACAATGGTCTATGTCCTTGTGATCCGTGGTTCAATTGAACAACAGATTGTAGGTGCTCTACGAAAGAAGAAAAAGGTCGCTGAGACTCTACTCGCTGATGCTGCACGTACTGGATATGAGAATCCATTTGAGAGTATGGACTTTTCTAATAATAATGACGAAGAGTTGGATGAGATATTTGACTCGGAAGAGATGGAGGCAAGGTATCTACTGTCGCTTGCTCCACAGAAGAAGTTAACTGAGCGGATGATTATTAGAGCAGACATTAGATACCGAGCAAACAAGTATGGAACTAAGCAAAAGACACAAGAGGAGCGCCCGCTATCAAGGGTAGCAGTCTACTTGATGACAAAGCTTGAGACAGAGGTCGGAGATGCTGAGTGAGAAAGAACAGATGCTCGCCTTAAGTAAAGCCATCCATAATGTTATGGACGGCTGGAAGGATAGTCAGCCATCTAATATTGTATTGACAAGACCAGGAACGATGGTTGAATTCTTTTATATATGTGGCAACATAGAAGAGGACGGATCAGAAGCTCTATATGAATTCTTACGGTCAGCATATACTAACGAGATTGAATTGTGTGCTGCGATAGATCGTGTTGGTCTATGGTTTGAGAAGCAAGCAAAGAATATGTCGCAGAGAAATCAAATGTGGTCTGTGTATTCAGATATACGTGCTCGAACTAAAGCAATGAATAGAGTCATGAATGATATGTCTGGAGATAAAAGGAAACAGATTTTGTTTGTAGCCATCAGCATGGAGTTCGCCAAGACGATTAGGGAGATCAGGAATGGATGAATGGGATGATCTATTTGCAGGGTCAATATCAAGCCCGCCAAAGAAACGTCCCAAGTGGATGGATGATCTCTTTCATCCTCTTGGTACATTACCTGTAAATGAAATACATCAGTCATGGCTTTCAACATATAGAGAATGTGGAATGAAAGCCCTGCTATATACTCAGGCTATAGACAGAGCGAAGACACCTTACTATATGTTTGGTGGTAGTGTCTTTCATCAAGCCATGGACGAGGCGATTCAACATCCTGACTTGAATACTTGGGTAAGTTGGACACGCGATCCAAATTACTGGGATGAAGTCTTTGAGAAGGTGTGGCTTAGGAACCCGAAGGATACATATCAAGAGTTTGACTATGGAAAATTCAGGAGTAACTTAGTCAATCCTGAAACTTTATATGGGCTTACTCTTGGTCAGATAATCTACTTTGCAATTAAGCTTCTAAATGCATCAGGCTTTGAGATACTCGGTTGCGAAGTTAAACTCGATTTGCAAATTGATGGAGGGACTCCATTCGTCGGCACACTTGACTTGCTACTGTGGCACTCATCAACGGGCAAGGTTATTGCAGACACAAAGTCGAGCGGCTTTTGGCAAAGATACTTCAAGGGCAAGTCTTTAACCAAGCAGTCATACTCTGAAGATCAGATCAAGAATCATCTACAGCTTACACACTATGACTGGATGGGACAGCGCAAGGGACTTTGGAGTGAGAGTGAAATTGGAAGGTACATGATCTTTACGCCAGTAAACTTAACAAAGTATTCAAAGGGAGAAAAGAGAGGAAGGTTCAGAGGAGAGCCATACTTCTTCGGGGCACCAATCAAAGGAAACACAACCAGATACGAAAGTGACTTAAAGGTATGGCTTGATATGGCAAGCGGTGGTCACTTTGCAAGGATGTATCCAGCAATGTTCGGGAAGCTTAACTGTCCGACTTGCCCGTTTTCATCTACTTGCTTGGAGGATAAAACATCAGGGTTCGTACCCGATTATATTAAGGAGATCAACAATGGATGAAGTGAGCAGCAAGCTCAGAATTCGACTTGTGATCAATGCCGAGCATGATGGTCCGGTTATTGATACAACCAAAGAAGAGGTAAGCGACATGTTGCGTAGCAACATGGAAGCCTTCCTGATAGAAGACGATGATGGATTAGATATAATTGTGACTACTTATGTTGAGAGTTATAGTTATCAGGACAACACCGCTGCGATGCGAGAGAGGGTACTCGCAATGATAGAAATATTAACACCAGAAGCCCTCGCTGAACTTGAAGACAATCTTAAGGAGCAAGAATGAGTACCGAGATGACAAAGTTTGATGCTAACGATCCAGAGCAGGTATCAGAATACCTTCAGAGGCTACAGACTGGAGAGCAGGATGAACAGCTTTACCAGCTTGCACAGGAAGCTAACCCCTTCGATGTTATGCCTAAGCTGGTACTCTCTGATAATACAAAGGAGGTCCGTGCAGTCCTCGGGGAAGAAACCGTTGAGACTTTCTCCTCAAAGAATCCTCTGTTCATGCTCGTCGTTCTGATGGCTGAAAGCCGTGCGCTTTGGAGGCCGGATAGTATGAAGAGAGACAGTGACGACAGGGATAAGTTTCCTATCTGTTCAACCAGTAGAGTTCCGATTGGAACATTCATGCGAGAGAATGATAGGGGAGTAGGGACATGGCGAGTTGAAGACAATCCAGAACTCGCTGAGAGGTGGATTGGTGTCGGGCCGGATGATCCTATCGTTAGAGAGAACGAGGGAACGCAGCTTATCAGATGTGATACATGCAATCTGAATAAGTTCAAGTCCGTTGGTGACTTTGATGGGAGCGGCGAAGGAAGGGGCAAGGCATGCGGCGAGGGTAGACTTCTGATTGGCTATGTGTGTAAGGCTGTAGGTGACCTCCGTGATGGGCTCAAAGTGTTTGGCTTTGATCCGGCAGGAGTCCGTGTCTACGCTCAGCTGTCTGCTTCAAGTATCGGGACTGTTAAACAAATCGGAACGGCATGTGTTTCAAGAAGGACACCTGCGAGGTACTGCGTATTCCAGCTTGGATGTGAACCGCAAAGTAGCGGGCAGATGAAATGGGGCAGACTGACTCAACAGTTTTCTGGCTTCGTTGCACCTAACCTCATCGATGCTGCTGATGAAGCATACAAAAGTATGACTGCTCTGGTGATCAAGGATCAGGTAGCTCCGAAGTATGATGATGAGCCGGATCCCCCTGAGCGTGGAACTGAGCAGGATGGAAAGCATCCAAGTGAGAAGTGGAACGATCAGTTCTAATTAGTATCTAATCACTCTCTGAAGGCCACGGTAACTATATGTTATCGTGGCTTTCTTAGGTTGAGGACTACTATGTTAAGTGACTCACAAATTGAATACGCATTAGCTAATGATAAACGAATAGATAAATGTGCAGATGCAGCTGGCGAAACAATTGCCTGCGCGCATCATACAGAGCGCGGTGTCTTTGTATTAATCAGAGACGCTGTAACTATGGATATATTCCACAATGAATCTTTCTATATAGAGTATAAGCTTCTGGCTGCACTCAATGCGAGACAATGGCCTGGGATATTTATACATGCACAGAATGTCATATACAAGGTAGAGAGCTATCCCGGAACTTCATATGAGGGAAGATCAGACAAAAGAATTAACAGAGTTGTATGGCGCGGAAACTCAACTATCGCGAGAGATGCACCAGGTGTAGATGATTGGTTAGATATGGTCTTCGGGAGTAAGAAATGATTATCCTTATTGAAGGAGAGCGTGGTACAGGTAAGACATATCTGTGCCGAGAACTATACAGTGTAGTAGGTAACAAGCTGATTAGCTTTAATGATGGTGCAACACGCGCACAGGTTGCACAGGTTGCACAGTTCAGAAACAGGATCCCACATTCTGTAGTTGTAATTACTGGCGACTTTGATACAATAGAGTATGCTGAATCAATCCTGCGCCGCGCTCTAACAGGTGAAGCTATCGTTCGCCTTGAGTGTAAGGAGCCAACTTTGTGATTGATAAAGATGCGGTCCTTCAAAGGATCAACATAGGTACTGAGGTCTCTAATCTTCTTGGGCAACCAAAGCATGGGAAGTATAGATGCTTCAGAAGAGATGCACACTCACAGGGTGATGCAAACCCTTCGCTAACAATGAACGATAGAGGCTATTGGAAGTGTCATACATGTGCCATCGGAGGTGACTTCTTTCAGCTGTATATGGACGTAAAGGGCTTACCAAGTGAACGCTTTCATGAGGTGCTAAATCACTTTGCACGTCAGTATGGGATCGATATGAACCCGACTGTTCGAGTAGAGAAGAAAAAGCAGAACTTAAAGCAGCGTGCAGTCATCGGGATGAGGAAAGCTAAGCAGCTTATCAACTCACCAGCAAGAGACATACTCAGCCCAAGATACGGGGCTCTTTGTGCAGACTGGTTAAGAGAATGCTATGGCATATCTGACGAGACCATCAGAGATTTTTCTCTTGGCTGGTCTACATCCTCTAAGAGATTGTTCATCCCGATCCCTGTAAGCGGGCTGTGGAAGAACAAAGAGAAGAGGGAGTATGATGACATCCTGAATGTAAGGAAGCATGACATTCTAAGATACCATGTAGGTTGGTATGAATTAGAGGAAGATGGATCTCTCGCCAAGGACGAAACTGGCTCACAAATCAAGCAAGATAAAAGACCGGCGGCGGTCCAAAGAATTCGTGGGCAATGGGTATACGGAAACTTCAAGCCAGTATGGGAAAGGAATAGAGGAGGGAAAGTAATCGGCGTAAAGGGACACAACTCTGTATACCTTTACCCTATGTCATCAATCAACAAGCCAGGGACTATCTGGATTGTTGGAGGTGAACTCAAAGCATTGCTATTGATCCAGCACGGGATCAATGCTGTCACTTTCACATGCGGAGAAGGAAACTTCTCTAATGATCTGCTGCCGCTCTTCAATGGGAAAGAAGTTAAAGTCCTGTATGATATTGATGACGCTGGTCAGCGCGGCTCAATGAATATTGGTCAAGCACTTGCCAATGCTGGTGCAATTGTCAAGGTAGGAAAGATTCCAGCCGATGGTCTCCCTGGGAACGGAGACGTTACAGACTACATGCGGATCAATCAGTGGGATATTTCATGTCTCAATAGGATTACTTGGAGCGCAATCGCACCAAAGACCGCACCAAAGCAATCTCTTACGGAAAAGAAAGAGATCAAGTTTAAACAGAAGAGCTTCTCATCTCTTGTAGATGGAGAACTTCTAAGTCAGTATATTGAAGTGCCCGCTATAATATCTGGACGAGGAGTCACACCGTATGCCGTGCCAACAGCGATAGCTATCGATTGCCCAACGGGCAGGAGAGATCAACTTAAGAAATGTGCAGGCTGTTCAATCGCCAGGACTGGCTTCCAGACTCCAGGATACCCAAACAAGTTTCCTCTCGATGGCGAGCATGTAGTAGACATGACTGGTGTCTCAAAGAGGGAGATACCCAGCAGGCTTAGAGACCTAATGGGTATCACAAGAAAATGCGCAGCGCCAAAGCTGAAGATTGATTACGCAACCGTTGAAAAGATTATCCTTGTTCCAACAGTTGATGTAAAAGAAGAGGCTGATCAAGAGTACAGGCATCATCAAGTATATCTAATTACCGACGGTAAGAAGGGACCAAAAGAAAACGAAGGATATATGGTCGGGGGCAAAATGGTAGGCGCCCCAAAGGACAATGCCTTCACGATGGCTGCTTTACAAACACAGCCAATCGATGGCAATGTATTCTCATATAAACGATCTAATGAGATGCATGCAAAGCTACATGAGTCTCTATGGACTAACTGTTCAAACTCAGGAGATGTATTCCGCAGACTCATCAAGGATCTCGCAGAGAATGTCCTGTTTAAATATGGTGTAGATATGATGATTGGCGTGGAGGTCATCTCATGGTTTATGCCGTTCACGTTTAGCATCAGTCCACAATACAAGTGCAAGAAAGTATGCTCCGAAGTTCTTATCGTAGGAGATACAAGAGTTGGCAAATCAACCACGGCACAGGATTTAGCTGTCCACTTTGGTGCAGGCAGATATGTAGACTGCGGTTCTAATGCCACCTTCGTTGGTCTTGTAGGTGGCAATACTGAGCTTGGATCTCACAGGGTTTTTACCTGGGGTGTCTTGCCGACATCAAATCGTGGGCATGTTACTCTTGATGAAGCAAACAAACTTAGACTGGAAGTATGGAGCGGTCTTACTAACCTTAAGAGTTCAGGGGTAGCAGAAAGGACAACGAATGCTGGTCCTCGGAAGACTCGGTCTGCTGTCAGGCTTCTCACCCTATGCAATCCAAGAGGCAATAGACCTCTTGGGGCTTATGATACTCCGCTTGACGCAGCCATTGAAGTAGTCGGCAGTCCACAGGATCTCGCCAGAGTAGATTTACTGTATGTCGCATGGGGCACAAAAGAGATAGGCTTGATTAATACCATCCACAAATCCACAACTCCTCACACATATACAAGAGAGATATCAAGATACCACCTTCAATGGGCGTGGTCTTTAGATGAATCAAAGATTAGATTTGCAAGCGCTGAACATGTACTCGCAAGAGCATCAGAACTTAGCGAAGCTACTCAGGGTATCTCACTTGTAGCTGTAACAGAGTCCAAGTTCAAAGTTGGTCGGATTGCAATTGCAATTGCAAGCATCACATACAGCTACGATGATAAGACTGGCGGCGTACTTGTGAACAACGAGCACGTTGACGCTGCATATAATCTATTGCTTAAGCTGTATACTGACTACCTTAAAAATGCTGGCATCAAAACTGGAGTATTACCAGCAGATGTTAAGTCGCTATTTGATAAGGTTCCGAATCCAAAGAAGCTTAGGATTCTTTCAACGAGCGATGATTGGTCTAATGCTGACTTCTCAGAAATCTTTGGCGATAAGTCTGGTGAGTTTAAATATCTGGCACAGCTTGAGCATGGTCTTATGACAAGACGCAGAAGTTATTTCATTCCCGTTGAGGGTTTTAAGGATCTCATTAGAGATTATGTTAATGTTAGAATTAAGGGCAAGAGATGAGTTACAATATATCGTATATTAAACAAAGAAGGAACGGCTTCGGAATTGGACAGTGTACAGAAGCAACAACAGCATGCCTTCTCGGACTTGATCCAACAACATGGGAAGATGAAGTGCCGGACTTGTATACTGGAAACATAAAGGAACCAAGATCCAAAAGCAGGCAAGTCATCTTTAACAAATGGCTTCTTGAAGAGCATGGCAAAGTTCAGGCTGTATGTCATTTCGCTCCAAGAAAGTTTCCATTTGATCCATACTCCCTACCATTCAACGTCGAGAACTTACCATGGGATTTTGATTTCCATGCAATGATGGGATTGACTCCATGTGGCATTCCACATATGCTCGTTGGTAAGCGTGGATATATATTCTGGGATACAAATATTCAAAGCAAGGGAATAGTAAAGGTACATGGTTTTCAATTCCTCTTATCAGAAGCGCAAATGGAAAAAGAAAAGTGGGATTTATTCCAGAACGATGAGCCCGGCTCATTGATAATCATCTCTGGAGAGGAGCATATGAATCCTCACTGCATATACAAGAGTGATGGAACTCCAAAAGAAAACCACCCATATGGATACAAGGATGCCTAATGATTTTGACTGGCTCTGGGATGATCCTAAACCTCTTGTTGAAGGAAGAGTACAAGCAGATCCACCAGAAGAAAAGGATCCAGAAGGATCCATTTGTGAAAAATGTGGAGACACCCACAAAAAGAATCAAGAGCACTGTATTAAAGCTGAGTCTGATAGAGAAGTACGAACAGATAAAGCAGACAACTCTACAGATGCAGGAGAAGTTGGAGACTCCGGAGGAAGCGGAAGCGAGGGAGAGGAAGGCAACACGAAAGTTGATTTCAATGCTGCGCAAAAGGCACTCAACAATTTGTCGCAACAACAAATCAAGTCTCTCGTCTCAGGATTCAAGGGAGCAGGAAAGGTGCAGGGATTGTCATCTCCCAGTGAGGGGGAAGTACAAACTCGAAGTCCTCCACCTTGGCCGAACAGCAGAGATAGAAGCGGAAGCGAGCGCGCTAAAGATAAAAGTGTTCTGGCCGGGAGCGGAGAAAGACTGGTGGTTCCGGTGCATCCAGTGCGAGACGGTTCGGGAGGAGGAGATACTGGAGAAAAAGTTCCAGCATTGGTGGATAGAGCTCAAGAAGCCAGCGAAAGATCGGGGAGCATTCAAGCCGGGGCAGGACCACAAGAAGCCAAAGTTCGAGACGTGGCTGTTGGCTTACAGGGAGACAATGAGGGACAAGGGGAGGGAGCTTTCTTCCCTCGACCGACTGGAGAGCACATTCGACGTGTTGAGACAAAAATGAATGACTCTCCATGGGTGGTCAGAAAGGAAAGTGAGATAGAATATAAGTTCCCATGGGCTCCAGGTTTTACCAAGGAGCAAAATGAATCATATGAAGATCAACTTAAAGGTGTCATCCCTCGTATGGGTGCCAAAAGTAAATTGAGGGATTGGCTCATTCCTCGGTTTCCTGAACACCATACATACATAGAACCTTTTGGCGGGTCATTCAAGATTCTTCTATGGAAGTTTAAACGTAGCAGAATTGAAATAATCAATGATGTAGATTCTGACCTGATCCATTTCTTTAGGTATATGACCTACTGGCCAGAAGAACTTTCAGAGATGATTAATAGCCTACCAACACACAAAGGACTCCTCGATGCCCTCAGAGATGAACTCAAACGTGAAGCACTTAACGGTCTTGAACGCGCGGCGGCTTTTTACTATTCGGTTAAGCTGTCCTTCAACGGATCTGGGCACGGCTATGCTGGCTCTGTTCAGAGCTTGTGTAGCGCGAGGGCTGATCCAGCTGAATTTCTCAGAATTGCTAATAGACTCAGAGGGGTCGATATCCGTTGTCAGGATGCACACGACCTCATCGATTCCTCAAACCGAAGACTTGATACAACTAATTATCCCGGCGGGATCTTCTACTACCTCGATCCTCCCTACGATGAAACCGCAGGATACGCGACACTGACATCTAAATCAATGTACGGAAAACAAGAACAGTACGCGCTGTTTAATCTTGCTAAGAAGATACACGAAGCAGGCAACAAATTCATTATGACTAATTCATATACTGAATACTTAATCAGTATGTGGGGAACAGTTGAAGGCTGGCATTCTATTAAACGAATGGTCAAGTACGATATTGCTCCCGTAGCAGAAGCCAGAAAAGAGACTGCTGAACTTATAGTGTCTAATTTTGAACTAACAGCATCTGAAGCCAAAACCAGACAGACAGGAATGTTTTAATGAATACTCACACTATTGCCTGCTACTCAGACAGGTATCAAAATGTCGTTGATGGAATAAAGACCTTTATGATTAAGGTTAACGACAAAGATTATACACTTGGAGATATCCTACACCTACGAGAATACTCTAAGGATAAAGGGCACTACCTCGGAAGGGAAAGCCTGTTTGAGGTTACCTATATTGATAATGTAGACGACCATTACAAGTCTGGTTTTGTCGCAATGGCTATCAGAAGATTCCATCCATATAAGTGGAGGGTTAAAGGACTCGATCATTACTACGTTATCGATGAGAAAGATAGGCGCTCCTCAAGGATCTGGAAGGTTGGAGATAGCCTATCAGAAGTTTGGCGAGTCGAAGTATGGGGAAAGTTTATCGATGACTTTGATCATCCATATAAAGCTAAGCTTGCTGCTGAGGTCGAGCTTTTCCTTTGGGATAAAGGAGATGATTGAGTCATGAGAATCCTCTGCCCGAGCGAGATGCTGAACATCGACGACGATGACGGGGACGACACACGCTGCGCGAACTGCGGCTGTGACCTCCCCGAACAAGACCCCGACCCCGAGAACGACGGCACCTCTCCCTGGTGGGATGGGTACTGCTCCGAGGACTGCCGCAAGGGTGTTCCTGTGCTTACGGACGAGGAGATGATTGAGTCATGAGAAAGCTTAAGAATGAATCTGAGTTCCAGAGATTCATTCGTAAGAGTGTCGGCTACGCTTTCCCAAACAAATGCCGCCTCAAAAAGAACCATGGCAATCAATTTTCAGAACGAGGCGTTTCTGATCTTGATGGTCACGTGAATGGTTTCTATATTGCTATTGAATGCAAGATGTGGAACGGGAGACCAACTCGCGAACAGACTACATTCCTTAAAAACATTCATATCACTGGAGGTATCGCGCTCTTTGCTGTATACAATTACTTAGATGGAATTCATACATGTTACTTTGTACCTGCTGAAATACCTTTTAGCTATAGAACTAAAATGTTTTGGCTAAAGTCAAAATTGGTCAGCGTTCAGCGCGATCCAAATAACCCTAATGACAAGGAAATGGTTGAGGTGTTTGACTGCACTCCAATCAAGACTATACTGGAGATGAGATGAGACAGGAACTTGCCGCCAAACTTCTGCTCGTAGATGAAGTAGACGGTGTATACATATACAAGATTAGTGGAACGGAGAAGTGCATCGGCCTTAGTGCAGGTCAGATCGAATATCTGGATGCAGTGCCTGAGACCGGTCCCGGAATGAATAGCACAATGGCTATTCAGTTCTCTAAATGGCTTGCTGGTCAATGTGCCGACAAGCTCATTACGCTTGCTGTTGACTATCGGGGGCCCACTGGGGAGGCCTCAATTCGGGCCCCTAACGGGCCGGGCACGGTGCCCGGCATAAGCCCCGCAGCCCAGCCTAAACGGGCCACAGGGGCCCCTACAGGGCAAGCCAAGCCCATGGCAAGCCAAGCCCCGCAGGCAAGCCCAGCACCACCCCCAGCCACAAGCCCGACTGTCAAGGAGCAGACGAATTCTGCCTCTGATCTTTCAGCAGAGTTTGCTGAGTTCGGTATCGATCTTGAACCTGGAGGTGGTAAGCGCGACAACCACCCTTTCGAATCAACGACGACGCAGGAGTAGACGGAACCCTGCTTAGTCAAGTCGAGATAAGAAGACTGAATGAACTATTTGCTAAGTCTGTTGAGGCAAACAATCGCAAAGGTCAATTGCTTGTACTTAAGAAGTTATCAAGCGTTCCGATTGTCAGGCTAAAGAGATTCAGGAGAGAGCTTAGTGCAGAAGTTAGGCATTATATAGGCACTCTGCTTTTGCAGAAGGATGGATTAAGATCATCTTTTGTCCCAGGAGATCTTCACGAATTCATGGAGGACAACATCAGCGCTGATATGACACAAGCATTTGGTAAGAAGTTTAATCCAGAAAGGAGAAGAGCAGATATACCAGAAGGCTTCGGATCAACAGCAGCGGATGAGATTCTTGGCGGTGTCAATATGGAGCCCAAATATCTACCAAGCAACTTCGAATTAGATTACAGCAAAATTAAATAGAGAGACGCAAAAATGCCCGCCGTGAGGTTATGACTTCACGGCGGGCATTCTCGTCTCTTAACTAATCGTCAATGCCCTTGCATTTGATTCCATTTGCTTCACACAAAAGAAGAATGTTATATTGCAAGTCATCAAAGTCATCAAGATGTTCTTCAAGCTTATTGTTAACATCTGTTGCGCTTGTGAACGTTACACCAAAGAAACTAACTCCACCTCCGAGAAGCATTGGCCCCATGATGAAGGCAAAATAAACCCACATAGGTGTTCCTGGAGGAAGCTTTGGAAATCCAGCCGGCACAGGCACAGGAACAGTATCTCCTTCATCTGAGTTATCGGGGGATTCAACAATCATAATTTCCTCACTATCAATCTAAAAGTGCAGTGTAAAGTACAGCATAAACTGAACTCAATTCTTCTAATGATATTGGCTTCTCAGAACCAGCAGGCCAAAATCCATTCCAGTTACGAGCGTTTGGCACAGAACAAGTCCTCGATCCAATCCCATCAATTCCAGTAGATGTTGGTCCGCCTCGTGCTCTACCAGCAGCCTCCAGCCACATCACTCCAATCTCTGCTTCGCCATCTCCAGCAGGGACAACACGAAGCAAGAAGGAGTGACCACCACCACCAATCCATCCCTGACAAACTAACCAATCGCCTTCAACTAAATCTGGTGGGATTCCTTCTTGGTATGATTTAGCAAGCCCCATGTCTACTACCATCTCCGGCGCGCCGGCATCACCAACAGACATGCACATTGCAGTCAGCCAATTCTTTGAACTCATAGTAATATTCCTTCCAAGTAAAAACTGAGAAAGACCAATACTTTGAGCTACCCATGTGCAGCAATTGATGTATGGAGACATCGGCCAGGGAGAGCCCATCGGATTTCTTAGCTGGGCTCCTCCTCGGCGAGACTTGTGAAAACCATAACGCGCCCCCGATAGCTCAGGTAGGCAAGCAACCCTAAGAAGTATATCCCAACAAGACATTATCCGTTGTCAAAGCTCAAGACATCTTCATTGCTAAATCTGTCTCCAGATACACGATAGGATTGGTCAGCCGGGGTAGAGTCCTGAATGATCTGTCGCATCATCCCGTCGTTTGTTAGCCTCATCTGGCGCAAGATCCCAACAAAGTTATCTGGCGCTCCATTGTGGAAGTAACCAACAGGCAGACTAACCATCGTACCACCAGCAGTTTCAAATCGTGGCGGAGCAGGAGCAAGATAACTCATGCGCTCAAGCGCAACAAAGTTAGCTGGAGCAGCAGGATTAAATGCTCCTACAGATGGATCATCAGCACCGCCATTATGGCCTGTGAAGTGCGCTACATTATTCCAGAATGCATTCGGAATGGCAGCAGCAGAACCGTTTACAATCATACCATAAACTCGGCCAGGAGTTCCTTCACCATCTGCATCCGTAGGTGGATCAAACATTGCGCCGGTGATTAGTCCAAACCAGTTTTCTGATCCGCTGTCGCCAAACCAGATACTGATAACTTCATCAGAACCAATACAGAAGCAAAGGTCTACCTGCTCTGTGGCATCAGAAGTGATCAATCCTGTTGCTCGCCAATAGCCAGACCATCGTGCAGCACCATAAGGAGCGGCTGCGCCGAGAGGCGAACCAAGAGTGCCACCATCAGGAGCGAACCCGATCATTAGGCAATCAGAGTTGTTTGAATGCGGGCTCGCCATCTGTGCATTGTTAACACCAAAGGCAACCAGTACACGGAAATTTGGTGTCGCGCTGGCTGCAACAGGACCGAGCTCGACGTATCCGGCAGCGGAAGACTTAACTTCCCACCTTGTAACATCTCCGATGCAAAGAGCAATTGTATCAACAACATCCTGGAGGGCATTATTATTGGCAGGGATGCGGGTGTTGGTCATCTGCCAAGTAAGAGTAGGAGCGGTGGAGGGCATGGTTATCCTTTTTAAGTTGTAACTGCGAAGACTTTCTTAATATGCTCAACAGCGGCTGCACGCTGAACTACTCGTGCATTAGCAACAGCCGATACTTGTTGCTTTGATGGCGTTGATGGAGTCGATGGAGTCGCTCCCCATTCTTTGCTTGGCCAAGAAGCCATGATTACTCCTGAAACGTCAGAACGGCTTCTACTGTTGCTGTTCCAGCATCGAGCGTTAGGCCCAAATACCATCCGGCATAATTAGTAGTATCCGCAAGTTGTGCATCGTTAATGACAAACGCTTTATCAACATCTAAGATTAGAGTCGCAAGAGTAGCATCACCTGCGTCAACTTCCCAGGCTCCAGTAGCTACTGGAAGGATATAGCGATTATCTGTATTCTTATGTCCAAGTGTAACCTTAGTAAATGAAGCTGAGCCAACAATAGCGCTAACATGGAAGATCATCCTTGCGATCTTTCCCTGGCGCGGAGAGCTACCAATATCGCTAATCAATGTCCGAGCGTGAGCATTGGTTGCTGCGATACCTGACCTAATAACATTACGAACGACTATCATAAATTCCTCTAATAATCTGTGGATTGTTTAAAATTAATTGGACCCTGTCCAGCGATTTTGAATGGGCTTCGAGCAGATCGTTCCTGTTGTTTCTTAAAAGATGTTGATGTAACTTGTGTTGTTTTAAGGACTCTAATGTTAGCAAGTATATTTGACATGGCATCAATGCGCCTCTTATTCTTAAAGAATTTCTGCTGCTTAGGATCGTATCTGTAAATATTAACACCTAAGAATTGCTCTGCAAGATGTTCGTAGTCGATCGCACCTTCAGCTTCCATCTCTACGGTTTCATCCGCATAAATCTTTTTAGATATATTGATGAATCTACTGTATGGAATTTCTCCAAGAGCCCAAGCAACCTTTGGATTCACTGTGACCCTACCATCATCTCTCAATCGAAATCCAACCAATCTCTTCATCCACGGTGGGCTTTTCTTAAATGAGTTTCCAGACTCATACTGTGTCTTATGAATACCACCTTCAATATTGGGGTAAATTGGGCCACCACGATACGTATCATAGTTAGTGATATATTCCATTACAGTCGTAGCTAAGAATGAAGTACGCGATCCAATCTTAGCAATTGGCTCTCCACCAGGGGCTACGATATCTGCAAGCTGCAGCACTTCCTGAACTGGAAGGTTAAAGCCAGAGTATACATGTGTCTTAACAGTGCCGGTCTCCTCATCAATATCCTTGCCAAGAAAGACCATCTGCTTGTGGAACCAATCGGGAACGTCTTCAGGCATAGCTGGTGAATTGAACCCTGCACCAGTTGTGTTCTGAGCATTGAAAACCTTATGAGGCAGCATCACCCTGCCAGGATTCTCAAATACCTGAGTACCCATGACTCTCGTTGCAAGCTTTGTGAAGTTATAGAATGGGATCATGCGGCGCACAAACCGCCTTTCAAATACACTAAGCTCTGAGTAATCGTGTAGGAAATTCCTTACAACCCTGCCCGTCTCATTGAAACTTCCAGTAGCCTTGTATGTGTAGATTCCGAGCATAAGTCTGGTGGGTAATTCCGAACCGAGTTCTTGTGCGCGGAAGAGGTTCTTCATTCTATATGCTTCTTTTTTTAGCAACGCACCGACAACAAAACCGAGTCCTGCTCCGGCTGGTCCGCCAATTGCCCCACCGATTCCTGCGCCGGTAGCTGCTCCGAATAAACTCTGCAATCCCTTTGGCAGAGTTGTATCAAAGACTTCAGCACGCATAAAAGAGGTCATCACGCCACGCTTAGCAAGCTCATCACTAAGCTCTTTGACTGTGATCCCCTTTCCAGTTTCCCCTCGGTAACGTATTCTTTGCTCGCCTAATTTAGCGATCTTTCCCTCGCCACCTCGACCGACCAAGTCACGGAACTTTCTAAAGTTCGGACTTTCTGTGGACCAATAGTAATTGAGAACTCTTGTAAAGTCTGTAAAGTTCCCTTCATCAAAAAGGCCAAGACCAGCACGAAGATAATTAAGGGAGACATTACCAATGGTATTGCGGGCTGCTGTGGAGAACCACGGAGCAAGAAGAGGAACCTTAAATAGATTCTGAATCCTATCATACCCACGCAGGAAGCCATTAACCAACTTACTTGCGTTTGGATCATACAGTGAAGTGGTCATGTCACGAAGTACTCGACCAATCTCCTCTGGAACATAATAGGTTTGTGCAGCGCGGCCAATGATCGTTTCTGGCAAATCCTTCTTCAGAGCAGGGACAAGGTATTCGACATTGTTTTTACCGCCCTTTGCTGTATTCATCATCATGCGATCAATGAGGGCCTTCTTAACTTTATCTGCGTCCTTCCCCATCAAGACCAGCTTGTTGCTGTCCTTGACCTTACGGAAAAGAATGTCATGGATCTTGCCTGCCTCATCCATGTATCTTCCGCCGCTAAGAATCTTGATCTTGCTATCAAGATTAGCTGCGGCAGCATTGACAATGTCTAACATCTTTTGGTTTAGGGCATCTGTCTCAGCAGGATTGTCCTTTACTTTAGCAAGCTGTTCTTCAATCTTCTTAACTGCTTTGCCCATCTTCCTGCGAGCGGTACGGGCTGGCTTAAGTTCGGCAGCAGAAAATAGCCTGCTGATATCAGAGTTGACACGCTCAACTCCAGCTCGATTCTTAAGCCTGCTCAGATCCCTTTCGTCCATCCGAGACCCATTACGCTTAACAACTTCCTCCATGCCCATATGGGCACGTCCATCCTTCATTATCTCTGGTGTTCTGGACGGGTTTGTAATCTTCTTCATGTTTGCGATAAGTGCATCTCTTGAGCGCTCTAATCCCTTTATCAATGCATCTTCCCTTGCTACTTCATACGCATTCCGTGCAGTAAATGGAGCATTTACATTTACATTCGCACTCTCCATCTTAGCAGCTAACTTTCTTTTCCTAACAACGATGGATGCATCTTGCTGCTTAATCTTGCTGGCAAGCTGCGCAGCTTGAGCCTTCATCTTCATTTCACTAATGGACGCGTTCTCTAAGGACTCCTTTACGCCTTCTTCCATTGGCTCAAAGTGTGGCTTTGCCCTCTGCCTGAAAGTAAGCTTGGTGACTCCTCCACCAAAAAGAGACCCAGAAGCCTTTCCTTCTACTGCACTAAACTCGCCTGCGTGGAGACCAAGAAACTGAATTAGCTTATCAGCTTCTCTGCCAGTTAGGGAGCTAATGGACTTCTTACCAAGGAGACCTTCTGTAACCTGTAGAAGATGCTCTGCATGAAAAATATTCCGTCCCTTCCTGGTCGTCCCACCAAGAGCCTTTTGTAGCTTCTTAATCTTCTCAAGCTGCACAGGAGCAATCGGGGTGAAATCAGTAATGTCACCATAATTGACCCGAGTAGAATGCATTCGGATAACCATCTCTTCAGGGAGTTGAGGAACAAAATCTTGGAATTCAAGCTTCCTTCTAATACCCTTCGATCCAGCCTCCTTCTTCAATAGAGTTTTAAACGCCCGCTCGGCGCCTGCTCTGAGAACCCTGTCAGCAGACTTCTTAACCTTTTTACTGAGAGAAGGCTGCTCGACTGCGAATCCTTTGAGCCTTTCAATCAGGTTAGGAAACAGATACTCCAATGGGGTATCAAGCTCATCGCGTGTAACCTTGTCAAGCTTCCTAACAAGGTTGAATACCTCTGTGAGAGATGCGTCCTTGCCGGTAGTTGCACCTGCGGTTGGCCACTTGAAAGGATCGCCAAAAGAATTATCGTAAAAGCTCCTCAGCACTTCAGTCAATTCAAGTTCTGCGCCCTTATGCTTAAATGAACCATTAAATGTCTTAGACAATTGAGCCAGACCATTTGGACGGACCCTCGAAGCAATCTCTGCCGCTGCGGGAGAAGTCAACCTTGTACTCTCATCCATCCTTAGATAATCGAGAAGATCAAGATTGTGCTTTACATTTTCAGCTCCACGCGGAGTGAAGCCAAGCCTCTCATACAAGTAAGGTGCTTCACCCTGCACCTGATCAAAATTATGCCATCTGGCCTCTGATGGTTTTTGGACCTGTAGAATCTTCTTGAGATGAGACGCAACAAACTTGCCTTCGTTTCCCGCTTGGTATACCATCAACGGCGCAATGCCATAATGAGTTTTAACAAAGTCGTAAAACTTCTCCATCTCAATCATCTTGACAGATGCCATCTCTCTCTTATGGAGGATCCTGGAAATGTCTTGCTCGATAGCTTCTTCACCGAAAAGCTTAGCAGCATCATCCAGGGATGCAATCTGACGATGCATCTGGAAGCCCCTCAACAATGAGAATTGGCTATTGTCAGAATCCTTGACTCTGCCAAGCACAAGATTCTGCGCGTCACTGGTCTTGTAAAACCTATGAACGTAATCTTCAAGCCTCTCAATTTTGAAGCCAGCTTCATTTTCTCGCGCCATGATTTGTTCAAAGCGTTCCTTAGCCCACTTAACTCCAGCCAATACTTTAGGATCAATATTTGCACCGTCTTTTGCAAATGTTCCCATCATTGTTGGAGTGCCTTCAGAGAAGGTGCGAGGGGTTTGCACTTCGCCTGCATCAATGATGCGTGTAACTTCACTTAGCTGATCAGTACTAAGTTCGAGGCCTTCCTTAGAAAGCAATTCCTTGTAGATCTCATTTTCGACTCTTGCGGACTCCTTGGCGATTGCTCCCTTGGTGAGAAACATCTGATCTTGAAATTCAACAGGAGTATTAAGCTTCTTGTGGAATGCTGGAGCAATAGCTTTAAACGCTGGTCCAACTACAGGGAGCGTGCTAATAGCTTTGCCAGTCTTAGCAAAATCAATACCAATATCTTTCTGCTGGACACGGGCTGTCTCTTTGAAAAGATCCTCAACCGTTCTGGTTGCAAATGTATTTGGATCTCCTGGGCGGACTGCTGTAGCTAAGGCGTCCGTAGGTTTCTCAACTACACCGCGCAATGAATCCTTAAGCTTGCTCCACCTACCAATGCTTGTCGAGCGCTCAAGTGCAAGCCTGTCATAGTTATCAACCATGTGCTTGCCAATCATATCGTGGAACCGATACATGTGGTGGTCTTCAAGAAGCCTATGGGGCGAGCCAGTAAGTCCCTCATGTGTTTTAGATGCTTTCTTAGCAGCCTCTTCTACAATTGGCCTTACTTCACGAGCAGCGTAATGGTACATCTCCATACCATGACGAGACAGTGTAAGCTTCTGCGTTCCCTTTGCAAGCTCCCTTGTTCCGACTTTTGTTAGTCCCTGAACTCCAACCTTTGTCCCAGCCCCGACACCAAAGGTAAGATAGGTAAGTGGATCTAAGGCAATATCAAAAGCAAGACCACCCCAGAAACTCTCAAACATATCAGAGTAGTATGGGCGAGTCTTGAAAGACTTGTACCAAGCAGATGGAGTAAACCCCATCTTGAGTGATCCAACTTGAACAAGAGGATCATCAATAGTAGCTTTAGTCGCTGCTGCTGAGGCGTAGTTGCCAAGAGAAAGAACATCGATGATGCCCTGCGAAAATCCACCAGTAAGATTTCCGCTGGCTTCCTCAAAGCCCCACATCTTGTCCCACCAAGTCCTTTGATTTGCGACCTTGGCTTCTTCAGCTGCCTCGGGATCAATCAAGCCACGGCTAACGGCTTGATCGACAGACCACTTCAGCTTGGCATCTTCCTCTGCATACCAATCCTTTGTCCCCTTCCTTCCGTCAGAGCGATGGTATAGATTATTGCCTGCTGCTGCATTAAGCAATTCTTCTTGTTGTTTGCTGTAGCTCATTTAGTTACCTTCAAGCTTCTCGACATCTTTATTCAACGGCTTAAATTTCTCTTTTGCCTTCTGTAAGGCCTGCTCCGCTTCATAGACTTCTGGTGTTACTTTGCGTGCAGGCTTCACCATGGTGCTGGGGCCACCGTATCCGAACTCGTCGATTGAAAGAGGGTCGCCGTAATACTCAATCGGTGCAGGCTTATCTCCAATTCCAATCTCGAATCTTGTCTCAAGATCCTTATGGAGCTTTTCAAGCTTGGCCTGTCCTTCTTTAGCAAGCCTAAGTACATCCTCAGCAACCCCGAGTTCATCCTTCGCTTCTGACCAATCGGTATAAAGCTTGCCCTCTTTTGTATCGGCTCCAACCCAATCGCCCTTCCCTGTAAGGACCACATCTTTCCCTCCCTTCTTAGCAACACCGCCAGGACTAACCTTGGTAGACATCTTCTCAGTATCAACATAGCCCTTACTTGGACCAGAAGGCTTCTTTCTAACTACATTAGCATCCCAGATAGACATGTCCTGGTCATTGTCCTCCCCCATATTTTTAGCCCACTCATAAAACAAATCAGCCTGCTCAGTTCCTTCTCCATCCCGTTCCATATGGGCGGCCATGGCGTCCCTGCGCTTGCGGAGGTCTACTGCCCATTCTTCCGTGCGAGCAGCGATTGCCTTAGGATCAGTCATGGTCTCAATATCAGTTATGTAATTTACTGTTTCCCATGTCATATACTCAGCTTCATGCCTAATATCGGCACCAGCTTTATTACTCGTAACAACCATTCCATCTTTGTTATAGAAATAATTTCCATACGACTCAGAAAGTAATGATCTCGCACTTGGACGAGCACTCCCGTTCTCAAGACCAGCCTCGAACACCTGATTCGCACGCTTTTCAGCTGTCCACTTCTTCTTCATCCCGTCAAGATGATTCAAGTCATAGATCACACCATCTATCACTTCCTGCTGCTCATCTCCATCCAGCCTGTCCCATCCGCTACGACCACCAGCTTCAGCCATGGCAAGATTTTCAATGGCTGCTTGCTTCCCTGTATTTGGAACCCATGTAATTTGACCAGCTCCATCAAATTGAGCCAGGACCATTTCCATAGTCAACTCGTTAGTCTCCAAGCCCTCTAATGCCTGTGCAGCTTGCTCTTGCGTAAGCTTCGGAAGTGCATCACTCACTTCACCACTTGCGACTTTCCTAATTTCATTCTGGAGAAATCCTGGTTCCCAATTACTATAAACAGCGCCACTTGCCCCCTGAATAAGTTGATCAGGAATCTCGTCATAGGACTTATGGCCGCCAAGAGTTCCTTCATATCTGGCGAATTTACTATCTTCTGCTTGGAGAGCCCTGTCAGCTTCCTGCTGCTTGTTGATCTCGTTCCTCTCCCAATATCGCTGTGCGCGATTAGCAGCCTGATCTTGCTCGCGTGAGGTCCGTTCAAGATCTGCTTCTTCTGACTGGAACTCCTGTAGGTCATCCTGGAGCTCAACTTGATGTTCACGTAGGAGAGCTGCTTGTTCAGACTGGAAGACTAACGACTCATCAAACTGACGAACACCTTCTTCAAAACTTGTATCAAAGCGGCGCGTTGATTCATCAAATTGCTCACGCTCGAATTCGTATTCACGCTCTTCAACAAAGCGGGCACGTTTGATCTCCTCGCCGACCATGTAGCCTTCGAGGACCTTGGCCATCGCGCCAAGACCAGTTGTGTCGTTTGGATTTTGGGAAGGAATAGGCATTTACTTTACCTTATCAGTGCGTCAATAGTTGATGAGCTAACTGTACCTGATTCAATACTATACCCAGGATCAACTGCCCCAAGATTAGCATCCCCTTCACGGTATTTAATTACCTCAGTCATCCAAATATTATAATCAGTCAGGGCATTTGGGTTTGCTGCAATAATCGCCTCAAATTCATTCTGGCTAACTGCTCCAGTCTGAAGATCATTCGCAATCAAATCCTGAACATTGCTGCTGTCTGGTGGAACATCACGAGCCATTAGATTATTGCCAACTGACCGTACATCCTGAAGATCACTTAATACGGCCCTTCTCTCTGCGATCAAATCCTCTTCAGTAGAGAGCAGCTCTGCCTGCTGGTCAAGCTGGTCAACTCTCTTTGCAGGACCAAAAACAGATTCTTTGAAGGCGGCCATTTCAGGTACCTCAACCATTTGCGCCCCGAACTCTTCCTCGGCAAAATCACGCTCTTCAGTGGGTGTTTCCCTTGCAGCCTCGCGAGCTTCGTAATCCGTTGTCGCAAATTCCATCGCTCGCAAATCATCTGGACTTGCATCAAGATCACCGAGAGCACTTCTATCTGGAGGGCGCTCAAATCCGTAAGTACGAAGACCCTTCTCTCGATCTACATCAAGAGCATTAAGTGCAGCCATCTGCTCATCTGGATTCAGCCCAGCATACTCTTCAGGAGTGATATCCTTTGCAGCTACTGCGGCCCCGCCTTCAAGCGCTCCACCTGCTGCTGTTGCTTGTCCAGCGACCGCAGCAGCAGCGCCACCAAGAGCACCAAGCTCTCCCATCCAATCTGGTCCCTGAGTCGCACGATCAAATAAATCCTGCCTGCCCATTTCTTCCCGAACGATGCGATCTTTTTCTGAAATATCTGCTCTGGCAGCAGCGGGGACAGCAGCAGCAGTAGCTACAGCTTTTTCTTTAGCGATATCAGACCTTGCTCTGGCAGAAAGATCTTCTTGTGCAGCACCAGAAAGTCCAGCACGAGCAGCAGCCTGTCTTGTTCCAATTTGAGCAGCTTCTTCCTTTCCCGTTTGTAATACATTTGCAGAAGAAAGGAAATCACCGAGATAATCTACTCCTCCGATTCGCCTTTCAATCTCTTCATCTCTTAGCTTGGCCTGCTGAAGCGCCAGCCTTTGTTCTTCGTTCTGCCAGCTTCCATAAATAGCCCCTCCAGCAGCGCCACCAAGACCACCAATTAAAGCACCATATGGCCCTCCAACCTGCAAGCCGAGACTGGCGCCAGTCAATCCACCACTTGCAGCAGATCCATAAATATTTTGTTGGCGCTGATACCTATCCAACTCATAATCATCATCGTATGCCATTTTTGCCTCTAAGCAGGAACATTTCCAATCAAAGAAGTATCTGATTGAATAGAACCATATCCATAAATAAATTCAAGACTCAAAGTAGAAGAAATCCACATAGTAGAAAATGGGGGAGTACCAAGAACGTTTTGATTACTTCCATTAAAGTTTGGAAGAGCAGCTCCAGCAAATTCATAAACATTATCAATAAATGGATCAGCACCAGCCGCCCTATATCCTACAGTTCCAGCACCTCTATATTTCATAGAAAAATTGTACCACCTGCCACCCTTGAGGACGACCTCTCCACTAATAGTTTCAAGTTGCCACTGAGGAGAGTGAACTGTCTTATCTTCAACCATCTGCCAAGAACAATGAGTCGCTTGGACACCTGTATCTGGAGCAAGAATATTAGGATTAGAATTTACAAATTCATCTAAATATAAATTTGGATTGGTATCTACAAAAAGACCTAATCTCATTGCGATATCTTTTCCAAGCGTAGTCCTGTTTGGAGGCGCTGCATTCTCCCAGGTCGCCAACAACCCACCAGATCTAATAAACTCTGCTACCGATGTATAATTGCCAAGATAGTAAGCCAGCCCTCTCATTCTGACTACGCATGCTTGTGGCACATACACCTTAAGGCTTGTAAACGGGACTGTCTGCCACATAGAATAACAATAACCAGGAGCATATCTATTAGGGTCTGGTGCATTCCCATAAACAATTCCGTCCTCTTGAAAATCCCAATAAAAAGACGGGCCAGGGCGGCCGAGAAGTTCCATCATAAATCTTTGTTGGGAAATATAAGCCGCCGCACCAACATCCTGATTTCTATAGGTAACTTCGTTATATGCTTTATTCTGTTGCTCGTAAGCAAGAGTGTAATCTAAAACATTATGTGCTCTAACTGTAGCAGAAGAGATCTTGCTTCCAGTCAATTCTCTAATAACAAATTTATTTAAAGTATCATTTTGGGTATCTGTTCCAAGAGCTTGCTCTTGGAGGAAACCCTTCAATAATTCAAAATTACCATCTACAATAGTAGCATCTAATGTGCTACCAACAAGTGTAAAAGCTCCGACCGGCATTATGTAGAATCCCGCGCAATAAGTTCAAGCTTAGCTACATCAAGTTCGTGAACGTCTTTTGTCCCGTTGCCATTACTTAAGGTTCCATTTACACGGATCCCAATTGCCCAGTGAGTAACGGTTGGGATATTTACTCCGTTCTGACTCTTCACAATAGCGACAGTGTTGCACTCTCGCTTACCATACATTGTCCTTGACCACCAATTTGCGGCTGCTCCAGTATGGTAATGAGTAGTTTTTCCAGTCCATCTCGGATCTGTATGCGCCATTGTATATCCAAGAAACTTTTCAGAATTAGCCCATAGAGTATAGGTGACTCCATTATCTACTGAGTAACCAATTCCAATTTCATATGAACCAGTTTGCCAATCATGAGACCTATACATTCCATGCAGATAAATAACTGGGTTTAATAGTTCAGTTCCATTTGGAGCAGTGGGCTGTGTTTGTCCATGGGCGACAACAACTCCAGTCCAGTTCCAGGCTCCAAGCTTTGTAAGAACTCCTGCAAAAATTTGCGAGCCAGCCTTCTTTGATCTCGCATAAATTATTGGGGGCTCCATCAAGTGTCTGTAGCGAATAGATCGTTTACGGAAAGAATTAATATCAAATTTTGTAGTATTAATCTTTAATGTCAAATCAGCAAATCTTTGATTGAGTTCAGATTCTTTAATCTCTACTCTATCAAGTGTCGTTGTATAAAAAAACTTTGCCATCAGACAGCCCTTCTTACAGCGACATATGCTTCTCTTCCATCATAGTGCGCAAAAGCCCAAGTAGCAAAACGAACATCTGCTGCTGCAAGCAAGCCGACTTCAAATACACCAGTATCAGAATAAAAATGACATTGCCCACTTAGACTATGCGCTCCATCATTTGCTGGAATCTCTTCAAGCCTTTCATATGTAGCGCCAGTCCACCTTAAAGGCCATTCATGTTCAAGCCTGTCTGCGGCCCTCCACAAAAGTTGTCCATTAGCAAATGGAATAATTCTAATAAAATTATTCTGAACAACTACACTATTTTCTTTAATGTTAATTGCCCAATCAAGCCAATAGCCACCTCCAGGAGCTGATTTGATATGCAAATCAGAACTTGTTAACTTTGGATATTGATTGAATGGATGAGGGGACGATGAAAACTTCTCAGTTCTATTGCCCCACATTTCTTGAACAGAATCAAGCTTCAAATGCTCTCTTTTGATCGTTCTCAGAGCAATATTGTAATCACCAAGCTCATTAAGTTGAGAAGCCCAAAAAAGGAATTGCTCCTCAACAGACCTTCTATTAATTGAACCGTCTGCAACAATTCTATGTGGACTAATCGGGTACAATGATTTTCTCCACTTCGATCTTTGGCGGCTGCTTGAGTAGCTTCAACTCTAACTTAACTCGCCTATGATTATCAAGATCAAGTTTTGGAGTGTCTTTGATAATCGGAATGCCATTATCATCAAATGCCCAAGTTACTTTCCTAAGCCTTGGTTCTCCTCTTCTACGGCGAATCTTCATTAGCTTTCCTCTGGCCTGAAAGGGGCACTATAGGTGATCTCAAAACCTTTAATCTTAACAAGATGCCCAGCAGAAAAATCTACACGAATCCTATGATAAAATCCAACAGCAGGTTTCTGATGGCTCATCTGAAGTAATACATCCCCAGGAGCTTGCCATTCAGTCCCGGCATATAAAGCATCTGGCTTGTTCCAGTATGGTGGGAAAATCTTATCGACTAAGTTAATACCATCAAGTGGAATTGCAACTCCATCGCCAGTCTCTTCCGAACTCCTGGTCTCTCCAGATACGATTAAATCAACCGTTAAAACTGAAGACGGCTCCATAAGGATACGAACATCGTTGATTGTACGCTGTTCCATAAGGGATCCAGAAACGATGCCAGCGGTCTCAATTGTGGCAGCCGCAAATGTTCCACCACGATAAAGAACGTATACACTATCGTCTACACCAACGACCTCTTCGTTCCAATATGCAATATCGTTAACGGTGTCGTTTACAACAAACCATCTTGATGTACTGAAGTTATACATCAGTATAACATTATTCGCCGCGCTTACTTGATCTCTACGAATCGCAAGGTAATACCAGTCATTAACTTTTACTGCTGACCTTGTAGACACACCAACTTCGCCAAGATAATACTTTTCAATATAGTATGGTGCATGGACATATGTATGTTTTACACCATCATAAAAACCGAAACCTTCATTCCAAAGGCCAAAAATAGCACCATCGCCTACAGCAACGAAGGTCGATCCATATCTGCTTCCATTTACAATATCTTGTTCAAGTAATGCTGGGCCAGCAGAGCTTTCATACCAGACTTCTGTAGATGTTCTTCCAATAACAAAAAGCCTGTCACCTGCCGGAACAAGGGCTGTTATTGTACTGTATGCAGAAAATTGCTGAGTAGCTCTAAACTGACCAAATAAAGCAATATCACTATACCAAACATTCTCATCAAAAGAAACAATGTAAATTCTTCCAGCAAAAGAAGTTCCCATCCCACCTGATGGTGGCCCCCTAACAAGCAAGTCGACTTGTGAAGCCCCTGAAAGAACTGGATCTGTTAGCCTCTGCCATCTCCTATGTTGAACAGTACCCTCAACATAGACCTCTGTATAAAAAACATTATCCTGGCCAAGTGGAGAGCTGTCATCAGGATTAAGAGTTAGCGTCCTGCCCTGCCTCATGTAATGAATATGAACATCTCTTCTTGGTGGATCCCAAGAAACATGAGTAGAGGTAGAATCCCAAGACTTAGCAGCGTCAAGATGATGCTGAGCTTGAATAGCGCCCGGCGCAGAAACCTTACCATGGTTGCCATACTTGTCTACATACTGAACACACGTTCTGTACCAACCCTGAATAGAAGCTCCTCCAGGGTTCGTTCTCTGAGTACCTGCTCCAGCAAGGTAGCCTTGACTAAAATGATAGTTAATATATCCATTAACATAAGGATCAGCTGCATAGCTACCATCCCATGGTAATGCGACAGATTCAGAAACCGGAGGAGCTGGAACTTCTTGCACGCCAAGTGGAACGACGCCATCAACGCCATCCCACAGCATTGGGAAGTCACCTTCATTCAAGATGATAAGCTTAGACTGATGCACAAACATAGTAGGGTAACAATTGCCCTCATATTCCTTCCCAAGGAAAGAATAAAGAAACCTATATCCATTACCTATAATTTCATAAAGCTTATCGCCAGCCACAACAACAAGATGTTCAACTTCAAGATAATCAACAAAGCTAAATATTCTTGTATAATCAATCGAGTTACTAAGGGGAGTACCGTATCCATTAGTAAATGGAGATTCTGGCCTTGATCGATCAAAGTAATCAGACCTGCCTGGATAGTTCTGAAGATATCCACCAGGAACAGGATAAAAGTTAATCGTGTTCTCATCAAGAAGTGTTGCCTTGGCCTGTTCAAGACCAGTCATTCCCTCAATAAGAATCAGTATTCGTGGTTGTACTGGCATTAGTATCTAAAGGTGTAAGTCATGGTAGGATCGTATTGGCCCTCATCATTCGGGACACCATCCAAAACATTAATCTCTTCAAGCCCAGGATCCGCAGCATTCGCAGTCTTGTCCTTACGGATCAAGTAAGCAAGCTGCTGCCTGAACTTAACGATTGCCTGATGCTGCTCAGTTATCCCCCTATTAGAAAGGGTAATATAAGTCGAAGCGCCCATTGGAAGAAGCTCAGTAACTACGTTTTGCTTACCAAGTGGAATCATATCATTAGGACTTGGGCGGCCACCATAATTGTTAATATGTCTGGCATATACAGTGTATAGAGCATCTGGCCACATATGCCATAGGATGTCTACCTGCGGGCCATCATAATAGCGCTCTTGTCCAATCAGCTGCTTCGCAGAAAGTGAGTCAGTAACGAAGCTCACCGTATTACGAGGATCCTTGAAGCCAACCTTGTATGCAGGATACCGAGAGCCAGTCGGAGATGCTTCTGATCTCCACAGGATCAACTGATAAGATTCATTCTCTTTAATATTAGCAACGGCTCCGTCATATCCCCATGATTGGCTTCTTGGGCCGCCAGTATAAGTATGTCGTGTACTCGGGCCGGGCTTAGAGTGCCTATTACATTCTGGATCATATGCAGTCCAGAAATATTCATAGGTTCCATTTTCAATGTTTCCAGCACCAGGAGCGCCATTAACGATAGGCGCATACAAAGGCTCTGGAATAAATTTCTCTTCTGAGACCTCGTACTCTTCCGGCAATCCAGAAGAGTAAGCGACATGCTGCTGCCCTCCTGAGCGTCTCCAGAAATTATCAGTAGTTGAGAAGAGCCTTGTCCCATCAACCTCAACAGTTTTAATCATCCCTGTCTTCAGTGTAAGGTTTGCCCTGTAAAGTGTCATAAGGACACCAACTGCCACAGTAGTCCCAACAGGCGCATCAAGATGTAGCCTGTTAAGTGCAGTATCTACAATGGTAACCATGAATGGAATGTTGTCAATCTCAAGGAACCTGCCAGTGTGCGTATGGTCAAACGTAAGTGCGCCACTGCCCTGGATGTATGAATCTCCAGCAGTCCAAGTATATGTCTCGGTCGAGACAATCGGCGCAAACGTCCTGAACCTTGTGTCTTTCCAATTCCACGGCCACGGCTGTTCCCTGATCAGACCATAAATAGTCTCAAACCAGTGCCATTGCAAATCAATAGAACCTCGCTGGCCAACACCAGCGAGCATAAGTTCAACAAGGTAACTCGCTTTCAAGCCTAATCCGGTTGCCATCTATACCTCTCATGAATAGCAAACCCCGGTTGGAGGATTCTCCAACCGGGGTCAACGTTAAGATATAAGCTATCGCATATATCGGGGAGGCATGTCAACGAGCATATCTACAAAGCCAGCGAGAGTGGTACCGCCATTTTCATAGAAGGTCCCGACAGCGCCACCTTGCCCGACCGGAAGATTCTCAAGAATCTGCGCAGCGAGCGGGCCCGGCATATTGCTTGTATCCTGGACTGCACCATTAGTACCGTTACTGTTATCCAGGCAGGCATTATGCCTAAGAGTACAGGCACCATCAAGGTCCGTGAGAGCGAAGTAGCGTCCACGGCGGACAAGCCAAATAGCATCGCCCTCCTGAAGCGCCGTGCTCCACACAGGCTCACGAACAGTGGTGCTACCAATTTCAGAAGTAGTTTCTGAATATTGACTCAGCATCGCGCCCGCAACCAGTGCATTCTGAACAGGTGCGCCACCAGTGAACGCCCCAGTCTCCAGCAAGAACTTACCTCGGCATGCAGAAGTAGCCCCGACCCTAATAGTCAAGGCACCTGCGCCAACGGGGTGTACATACAGTACGAGCCCCATAGGCCACCGCTGTCCATCCTCATCAACATAAACAACGTTGCGTTCGAGGCCGGCCTGGAAAACATCTCCAAGCAAACTGTCGTACTCACCATTGGCAATATCGTCAGCAAGAATAATCGTAGTTGGAACAGAGTTTCGAAACCGGGAATCAGGATCTGTATCCGTCCACCCAGTCACAACATTGTGAGTATTAGCCACTTTAAATTCCTATATTAATATTTTAGATTAGATTGTCAGAGAATTCTACACTAATATCACAGGTACGTGCGACTGCATCCCTGACCCCAATCCTCGCAGAAATGCGAGTACCTGGAAGCAAGTAATCAGAGCTAATAAGAAAGCGCCCATGTTCAGGAACCTTAATAGTTGCAATAATTACTTCAGCAGCAGCAAGACCCTTCGCAATATCAATCTCATACTCATCCGCAGCAGACTGATTATCAGAGATAATAGCAGAAAGCCGAAAACGAGATGTGACAGCGGCAGCAGGAATAATCTCCACGTATGCGCCCTTGGCGAAAGCTCCGCCAGCGTGAGCTGTGGCTGTCACACCAGCGGCAGCCGCTGGTGCAACTTTAACAGTAGCAGTAGCAATCTGCTCAAGACGATCAAGTCGTGTAGTGGTAGCAAGAAGATTCATTTTTCTACCAAGTCTCCCACCGTGAGCCGTTATCGGAACCGGCTACACCATGGTCGGACATACGGAACAGTCCGAGGTTAAAGGAATCAACCCACCACTTAGTCTCATGAAGCTGACGGTAGGGAGAACGAGGAGCAAGCTGACGCATGCGGACATTCGGGTTAATGAGGGCAAAGAGTCCACCCGCCAAGGAGAGGATACTCTTCTTCGACACAGTCTCGAAGTCGGTTGCGATCTTGGTCTTATCCTTCTTGCCAGTACGGCTTGCATCAAATACATCCTTAAGGTGGAGGCAGTAAATCGTATCTGCCGCACAGTAGGGATCCCAAGATACATCCTGTCCATCGAAGGCGAAGCTGTTAACACCAAACTGGGCATCCAACTTCTTCTGCAACATGTACTGAGGAGCACCAAGCTCAAGCATTCCACGCTTGATGTTCTCAAAGATATTCTGAGTAGTAACCAAATCACTCGGAATAAGAGTTGCAACAGTACACTGACGAATCAGCTGAAGCAGAGCCAAGAAACCAGCAGGAATGGTAGTTCCAGGAGCAACAGTACCAAAGTTACTGGTCAGCTGAACATACTGATTACGCCACCAAGTTTTGGTAGCCTTGTTGATTCCACCGACAACAGCTGTCTGTGCAGCAGGAGCAGCCTTCTCAAGAATGGTAGCGAGGCCATCAGGCTGCGCTCCACCAGAGCCTGAGAAAATAGCGTAACTCATCGCTCGGAAATGAGCAAGAGCAGCTTCCCACTGATTGTACTCAGCAAGCTTAAACAAAGCGCCGGGATTACCTTCATTCTCCCACTCATCAATCTTATCAATTCCAGCAGGAACAGCAAGATAACGATTAGAGTAGTATCCCTTAGCAAGCTTGCTATCAGCAGCATCAGGCAGAAGGTCTCCGCGCTGCATCCACTTACCCGCCGTTCCCGGACCAAGATAAATCGGAACTTCGATATTATCGTAGCAGACAACAACCTGGGCAGTTTCCTTAAAGCGCTTGAACAGGTAGCTCTTCTCAAGCTCCTGAGCAACGAGCGCCTTCTGGCGATTTGCCAGAGTGCGGACCAAGTCAAAATTTTCGCTATACTCCTGCCTTGAACCAGCTGTCCATGAGACTGCAAGAGTAGCAACAAAGATATTATTCACTTCTAATTCCTTGAATGTCTAAAGGTTCTCAAGTACATTAATATCCCCGCTTGCAATCGCCCTTGCAGCATCTGGGTTATGAGTTTTAATGTACTCTTCAATAGAGGAAACCCGACCGCCATCGCCAATTTCAGGCCGGTCCTCTGGGGATTGTCGGTTCTTATCAATGCGGCTGCCATCCCGCATTGATCCTTTCCGATCTCGAAGGGTCTTCTCTTGCGATCTAATAGCGGCATTACGATGCCCCTTTAGAATCGAATCAATCTTAAAAATTGTTAGCATTTCGCGTGGACTAATTCCATTGGAGAACTTATCACGCATGAAATTCTCAAATGCATCAACGTCTCCCTGATCAGAGAAAGCGATTGTAGTATCACCAAACTGCTGTGGGCTACCGATAAGCGATTCCATATCTCGCCGGAACTTATCAGTCCTATCACGCATACGTGATTCTTTCTCACGCCTGTTCATCTGGTTATTGAAATCTTCCTGAGTAAAATTCTTTGGCTCCTCTCCATTGTTCCTCTTCTGCATTGCAGAACGTGCGTTGTCAGCATCTCGCCTCTGACGCTCATGTCTTGCTCTAAGATTGTTAACAAGAGCCTGACTTACTTCATTTGTTTTACTACTGTTGAAGTTTTGCTGAATCGCATTGTATGCGGCACGGCTGTCTTCAGGGACAGAGTCGGAGTTTCCATCCCAACTATCCCAAGAGAATCCTCCACCATCTCCAGCGGGAGCGGGAGCGCTATCTCCAGCGGGAGCGCTATCTCCAGCGGGAGCGCTATCTCCAGCGGGAGCATCGTCACCAGACGTAAAGTAAACAACAAGATTAACCATCGACATTGAATCGTTCCTTTAGTTCTTTATCAGTCAGCACCATTGCTGACGCGATTCGACCACTTGCTTTCATATCCAAGTATTTCCTAACCATTGGATTTTCTGTTTCAAGCTTCTTAATATGAGCAGGCATCTTTCCAGCGTGCCCCTGAGAGCCTCCATCTACAGGAGCCTCATAATGAACATACCCATGTTTATTCATTAGCTGTTCCATATGTGTGCGGCTCTTCGCAACAAGCCGACGAGTTCCCATAACAGGGCCATCCTTTGTATAATGAACACATGGCTCACTCATATGAGTAACATGAGGGAAGCGAGAATCAGAACGAACACGCTCTGACCTTTGTGGCTTAGAAATAATCTTCCTCCAAAGCGGATCTTCGCATTTCATAGGGCAGAATTGTTCTGCAACCCAAGCCAACTCATTATCATTTGGCTTGAAAAGTTCTTCAATTATAAACCCACAACCTTGGCATTGAAATTCAAACTGCGGCATTATATATCTATAACCTATTGAGCGCAGATAGCGCATTGTCTATCGAGCCACCATCTGGGTTCCCTTGAGACGCAAGTGGCCTTCCAGAAGATACCACACCTTGCCCCGGCATACCAGCTTGCGATCTTTCATCAATCATTCCAGGGGCTTGCAGGCGCGCCATAACCTCTGGGCCCATACCAAAGAAGCGCCTACCCTCATCGGCAAGTTCTCGCCAATTATATTCATTCGCAAACTGTGGAAGTGCAGCAACATTCTTAACAAATTGCACAAAAAGTAGCTGAGATTCTGCATTTGCTGGGCCTTCAAGGTCCCTTACAGAAATCTTATAGCGGTAAGAAGTTGTATAATCGTTGCCTCCTGGCTCCAATTCTACAAGGTCTCCACCAAAAGAATACACATGCGCTCTTTGAGTGCTGAAAAGATTTAGTAGATGTACAAGCTTTATCACAGCCTCATTGCCTGCCTTCACTACTGGGCCACGAATAGCTTCCATCATTAATGCAGATGTCTGCAGTAGTGCCTCAGTCTGCCTCGCTGTGATCTTCTTGACCGGAGTTCCACGATCAATATCTGTCTGGCCTGCCTCACCCTGTGCGAGTTTGGATACAAGATTCAGAGATTGAATATGATCATAGGTTAATCCAGGGCCTTCAATATACTTAAGGTCTTCAGCCTGACCCGCCTCTAAATTAATCCTGCCATTGTAATTGACATTGTTAACATTAATCTCTTGAACCTTAGTAATGGACGCCCCGGACCCAATTGTCCACTTGATAGCAAGGCCAGCCCTCATCCTCTTAAACAGCCCCTCAAGAATCTTAGCATAATTATCAGTATATGGTCTAAGATCCTCAATCCAACTTTTTGCGATAATGCGCATAGAGGAACGGCTCTTTGCTGGAATAATGGGAATCATTCCACCATAAGGATTCGGGGCGTTCTTTAGCACAATGCTGGGATGGCTAAGTACATGAGCAAGATACCAACCAGAATATCTTGGATCATTTCTATCACGCCGGATGAATGTGATAGCAACAACGACTGGCTTATCAATATAAGTACCACCAGGAGTTTCATCAATAAGAATCTCAAATTCAGATTGACTCGCTACAATATTATCAGGCAAAGTCATATCTGTAACAAGCTTCAGTTCCTCAAGAGAAATAAGGACAAGCTTAGTCACATAATCTGCGTCTCTAAAATCTTTAGTCTCCCTCGGCAGGACAATAAAGAATGGAGAAACATTTGTAATCCATGGAGCGCCAGCTTCAGGATCAAACGTCACTACAGGTTCAGGAGTACTTGTAATGTTTGGCTCCAATGTAGCATCAAAGGGAGTAATATTGTCAGCCTCATTCCCAAGCTCGGCACGCACCTCATCCTCGGGAACTTCTACATACTCATCTACATAATCTTCTGGATTAAAGGAATTTGGACCATTATGCAGGATGGAGCGCATAATATCAAAGCTATGAAGGTCAAGTGTATGTCCAACTTCCAGCCAGCCAGTCCCAGCCCAGAGGCTATCTTCAGTAGCATCATCAAGAGTTTCTTTAAGCTCGACAGAGCGAGACAGGGAGTTACTCATAATGGTAAGCTCCCTTGCCTTGCCAGCGAAGTCTGGATCGTCAGCATCTACGCGCACAAAGAAATTCTTATGAATCAGGCGAGCACGAACTGCTCCAGCGAACTCCTTAGTCAGATTACCAAACCTCGATCCCTCACCTTCATTATTCATCACATCTCTGTTGTTTCTCCAGATGCGATGATACTTTGATTGGATGTGCCTGTAATCTTCAAGAATACGGGTATTCCATTTGTCTACGTTAAGAGCCATTAGAAAATATCCATTATTGCAAAGTCATCAGAATCAAAGTTAGTTAGTTGCTCACCTAACTCGACCCCATTATATTCCAGTACATTTGAGAATTCTAAATCATGAGGCTTTGGAACTACTTCCTCTTTAACAGAAATTCTAACTCCAACAAGATCATAAATCATATGCCAAGTATGCATCTTAGCCATAACACAATCATCATGCTCGCCGCTCATAGCTTCGGGCCGGCCATCCTTGTTAGTGATAAACTTAGAGACCTCATAAGCAAGATTTTTATCAACGATGCATTCTGGATGCCTGCGCAAATGATGCCTTAGTTCAATAAGCATAGTCTTGCGGTTGCTCGGCAACGTCTTATTCCATGCACGATCTTCATATGGACCATGCCCACTTCTTAAGTAAACTTTGTTGTAGCCAGTCTGCTTAAACATAACCCAACAAGCTTCGCCAACACTGTTGCGTTCAATATTAACCTTTGCTTGGTTATACAAAATCGCAAGAAGCAGAGCAGGGTGAGCAAACTCTTCTGGCTTAATCCTGCCACGATATACCGCAACAGTTTTACCAAACTCATCATCAACATTCAAAACGCTAAAGTCTGGGTCCAGTCCTGAAGACGACTCAATCTGTCTACCCTCAGCAACGTCGCCACCAATAAAATACTTCATCCCCTTCATCGGACGCTCATAAATCCTCAATGGACCAGAACGGTCAGGGATAACCTGCGGCGAATAATGCACCCAAGAGAAAAGCCTGCTGTAATCATTGTTGCCTTTCTTATCAACAATGTTACCAACCATAATCGGTTCTTGTGTAAGCTTCAATCCCTCAGTAGCAAGATTATTACCAAAGAAGAGAGTCCCAACAGCCGCCCACGCATGCTCTGGTGTCGTCGGGTACTCTTGATCAAAGTCTACACGCACACCCTTGTAGGTATTCTTGATCGTTACTCTACGCCAAAAAATTTGCTGGACTGACAAATTGAAATTATTTGCAATCTCTTCTTCTGTAATTGATATGTCACCGACCTCATCAGTCTCGCAAACTTCTATATCTTCATTTAGGTAAATAAATTCCCCGCTCTCTTTATAACAATTCTCAGGAGGCTCAGCACTGTACTCTGGGGATAGATACCAGGGGAGGAATACCGGAGTGGTCTTTGTTAAGCCAGCTTCCTTGCCGGACATAACGCGGTCCCACTTCTTAAAGAACTCTCCCATACCCTGTGCCGTTGATTCATCTACAACGAAAGTATTGGGAGCAGATGGCATACCCGGCAGCAGGCTCTTATCGACCAACGCTGCACGCCCTTTAGGCCACTTCGGCTTCTCACTAAGATGGATCGCATGAACCATCTCAGAAGTACCAGGGTTGGGGCTATGTGCAGATTCGAACAGCATCTTACTACCGTTGCTCAGGACAATACGCTTGCCACCCTTTGCAACAATTGTCGGGATGTCCTGCTCTGGGAATAGCTTCTCAAGGTTCTCTAACCAGTTAATAATCATATCCCGCTTTTCATACATATGCGGGTCTTTATCAATCATGAAGAATGCAACAAAGTGGTCCTTCTGAACCATCATCCATACCCAGAAGGCAAGGATAGCTGTTGTCATTCCAAGCTGGCGTGCTTTAAGTAGGATGACTCTTACAGGGACACCCTTCAACCATAGGTCAATTATGACCGCAACGAACCTGATCTGGTGTTCGTTTACCTCAAAAGAACCATAACCACCAAGAGGATGCTTTGGATTCAGCCCAGCACGGTACATGATGGTACAAGCCATCTTGCAGAAGTAAACGTAGTCCTCTCGGCAACGCCTCCATCTCGCTGAGGATTCAGATTCCTTATCTGGAATAGCAATCTGTCTTGGGACAGATGCGGTCACACCGCTCTTAGTCCTGGTTACTCCAGCATCAGCAGATACTTTGCTCTCAATTATGTTAGTGATCTCCCTTGGAGTACGTCCAGTCTTAACGATGACAAGCTGAATTGCCTCCTGGTTAAGCTGTGCGTCACTAATCTCTTTATCTTCAATCCCGCTAAGAAGCTCCTTTAGAGTGTCAACTGCTCCTTGTGCAATCTCAAGGTCTTCAAGAAGTTGAGGAGTCTCGCCTCCCTCTTTAAGACGCAACTCAATCATCATCTTCTGGGCGGATGCCCTGATAAGCTCAGATGATAGGTTGGTCCTCATTCGCTATTCTCAAAAATATTCTCAAGCTCAATGTCAACGCCTAAGCCCTCATGCTCGGCATTTGCAATAATGCGAGTATCTACAGATAGTCTTCTATGTGCGACCTCTGTAACCTTATTGCCTGATGTCCCTACAAGTTGTTTTGGAGCAATGCCAAGCTTTCCACCATGGAGAGCATCGTACACCATCGCTCCTCGCAATGCATCGTCTGGCTTAACAAGCACTTCTCTCTGGACAAGATTTCCATTAGAGTCAAACTTCCTCTTGATTGTTTCACCCTTGATCACTTGCGCAAGACTGTCCGCAATAGTTCTTGGATTAACATTCAGCTCATCTTCAAGGAGCTGGAGAAGTTCGTCTTTGTAACTCATAAGCCACTCAAAAAGGTAATGGTCGTGTACCGAGATGGCGTCCCCAGTACACGACCATACGCAGATCTCGAAATCTACTTAATGGTTTTTAGCCTCCTCCATTCAGGGAGGCCCTCAACGTGACGCTAACCCTGCAGCCAAGCAGGGAAGGACCAACGCGTCTTCGGGTTAATGGTCGAGTATTAATCGACCTCCATGGCCATGGGGTTTGCCTTCTCTCTTATTCACCGTCGGCATCAGCGGTGGAGGCTCCTGACTACGAGTTGTCAGAAATTATTTAGGCGGACGCGAGTTCAGCCTTTAGTGACTTGACCAACTTCAAAGCGTCCTTGTGTGCCTTTTTAAGTTCCTTGTGCTCATTAGCAAGCTTGGCAGCTTTAGCTTTCGCCGCAGCAGTAGGTGCTCGGCTTGTGCGAGGACTATAGCCAAGCTCCTTGAGTGCCTTAATATAAGACGGCCCGAGCATCTTTGCTCCTTCTTTCAGCTCTGCTTCAGAAAGCTTGCCATGCTCAACATCAATGCCATTATCTTCCAGCAACATTAGAATCTGAATGTGCTGCTCAATCATGGCAAGGGCTTGGTAGTCCATTGTCACATTCGCCCATCGCCTTGCTGCCCGGATCAACTGCTCAAATACAATAGGGCCAAGCTGACGCCCACCGGACCGCAGAGGTCTCTTCTGCCTTGGAATGTGCAGAAGTCTGAGCAGGGGAACGACAAATGTTCTTGCCTCTTGTAGCTTACCGAAATTCATTTTATCAACCTTATTTTTCATCTTCTAATGTATGTGCATGCTCAAGTGGAAGCCACCTGTATTTTATTCTTCTCTTATCCGCAATGTCTACACGCTTCCTAATACTGGTTCCGTTTCCGTCATATACATGCAAATGAACGCGGCCAGTTGGTGTAACTACTGTTACGAAACCAAATAAATATGAGCTTCTGTCATACTCGTCTGTATAAAAGGCTACAACATCCCCGCGTCTTGGTGGAGGGAAGGTAAATTTAAAGTCGTCAATAAATACAACTTTCTCTTGTTCTTCGACTAACACGTCGTACATCCATAAATAAAAAGCGCATTTGCCTACAGGGAAACTAACATGGTATGCAAGCGGTGTACAAGTGTTAGTTATTTCCTTAGTAATTACAATGGCTTACATGGGGGATCTTTTGCAGATTGCTGTGTATGGTGCGGTGCATGCAGTGTGTTGGATGTTTACGATAGAAAATATTTTCTAATTTTCGTACTAAAAGGCTTTTTTATTGATTTTTTATATATTGTCGGTGAGGGTATAGGATAAGCAAAATATAGGGTGTTGGTGGTGGGGGAGCCGCAGAATGTACTGGCACGGATCGTGCAGGGGTGCAACATCCGTGCCAGATATCTGCCCCTGCCATCCAGCAACCCCAGACCAGCAAAGGCCGGCTGCCATCCGGCAGCCGGCCCGATCACTGGGAGGGGTTGCTACTCGCTGCGAGAGGCTACGAGCCCGTTGTAACGCACGCACCCATCGATGCTCTTACCATTGCAGGTGCCGATCGGCCAGGTGTGGGTGGCCATCGGCAGCCCCTTGAGCTTGCCGCCCATGTGTACAAGGTGCCTGCCAAGGTCCAGCCACGTAGGAGGCATCTCGCTAAGCAGGTACCGCTCCTTAAGCACCGCGTGGCGCTGATCACGCTCCTCCTGTTGATCGGCCTCACTGGTCTGATCGGCCTCCCAGCGATCCGCTTGCTCCATCTCCCAGCCACGCATAATCTGAGCGATCATACGGCGCTTAGTGATGTTGATCTGGGTGAGTACGATCAGCCTGTGATCAGCGTGCTGATCGGCCTCCAGAAACGCCTCGTAGTAGTCTTGGCTCGCTGCTGCGCCGGCCTTGCCACAGGCTCTCATGATGGCCTTGCCAGCACACTTGGGGGCCGGCTTGCGGCGCTCGCGCTCCTCCTGCCTCACTGCATCCGTGGCAGCAGTGATCGCGGCCTCCTGCTCCTGTTCCGCCTGCTTGATCTCTCCGGCTGCCTCCATGTAGGGTACCGTACCGCAGATCTCCTGCACCACCTTGTGGTCCTCTCCCTGCTTGATCAGCAGCCCGGCGATCCCTGCCATGGAGATCATGCCCATGGCAGCCATCGCCTCGGCCTCCTGCCTGCGCTGATCGATGCTCTTGCTCTCGCTCGCTGCCGTGTTGTTGGTCTCACTCATGCTGCACTTCCTGTGTTGTAGGTAGCTGAGTTGCTACCTGCACCCAGACTACACCACGCACCACGATCCGCCAAGCGAGCACATATATAGTCGCATGTATGCCCTGAGCTTGTGATCACGCGGATCGGCCACCATGGCCGATCTACAGCTATTTTCCACTTTTTTTGGGATCACTGCGATCACCCTTGGCACGGCATGCGATCAGCGGGGCGCGCGGTGATCGCATGCATGGATGTCCAGTGCAAGGATGTCCAGTACCCTCTACTGCCGGCCGCAAGAGAATTCTGTAGTAATGTCTTCACGAAACTGAAGGAGCGCCGCTGCTGACATCTACAGGGATGCTAAGAGCCCTGCGAAGTCAGAGGTGTAGTCAGGTGGCTACACTAACATCTGGAGCCCCAAACCGAGGTAGCCGGGCGCGAATTCTGCAACCAGAATTCGGTAGTAATTACAGGGGGTTGCTGGGTTGTAAGCCAGAAAACAGGGCTAAAACACCCTGCGTCGATGGTCCCAGGTCAACCAGCTTCCTACGCTACATCTGGGCCCTTGGTAGCTAAAACCTGGAATTCTTTTCTCAGTCACTTAACCCAGTTAACTATATAGAATCATTAAGGAAGTCTGGTTAGAGTATTCGTGTTGGGGTAGTAAGGAAACGTCTCAGATGTGGGAGCAGATTCCTAACCCCCTGTAATTGTTACCGAATTCACAACTCTTGACACGGCAACACCGATGCAACCAAGCCAGACTTCCATGCACCATAATCAACCAACGAATTCACCGCTTTCCAACGATATCAACGCGCCCCGCGCCAGATATCAGAGCACTCAGACATCTCTAAACGGGCGCTGTAGGTGATCGGCTCGATCGGCCTCCATGGCCGATCGACAGCGGTTTACAAAAACTTTACAGCTTAATGCTTTGGCTACATTTAGTCGCATGGTATTGTGTAGGTAATGCAAGAGCCTTCCGCGCACCCGGCGACACCTGCCCTCAGAAGTACCAGCTACACAAGGTATCACTACCCGTGTGTATCTGGTACTACTACTGTTCCGTCAAGAACAGTGGTGGTAATCAACACAAGAACACAGGACCACTAAGATGCCCAATTGCTTTACTCTCTCTCCGAAAACGGACAAGGATACTAAGAGCGCTCCCATCAAGTTCAACGTCATCGACGACAAGATGTGTAAGGACTTTGGTATCGAGCCTCACCGTAATCACTACTACTGTGGATGGTATGATGTGATTGGATGGCGGCTGGCCCATGGAGACAGCTTTGATGAGATTCGGGCTGAGTTTCAGGGCCGCATTGATGATCTCCAGCCTCTTGATGATCTGTGCTACCTGAACAAGATGCTGAAGATCGTGAGCTACCTTGATCAGAACTACATTTCCAACGCATGGTATGGACGCTAAGAATAGACGCCAAAGCATCGGGAGCGGCCTGATGCTTTGGAGCCTACACTTAGGTAGGAACAACACAGGAAAGGAGTAACAAGATGGCGTGGACTGTTGGATACAAGATCGTAGAGCAATCAGGACTGCTCGAATTCAAGCTCGTGTCTACTCACGATACTTTGGCAGAAGCCAGGGCATCGATCAGTAAACTGGAAGCAAAGTACACTGACAATCACTACTACATCAGCACCCCTGATTACAGGCCTGAAGTGAGGCTCCAGTATATGTCTCGCAAGATGAGAGACGCATACAATGCACTGACAACGGAGTGGCAGTCTGCCGCCGATGTCATGGACAACAGTGAAGGGTGGCTTGCTGGTTCTCAGCAAGAAACATGGTCAAGACATCCTCAGCCCTGTTGCAAGCGCTACCTCGCTTCTCTGGCTGCGACTGGTACTGTAGAAAAGCGTAGGGCAAAGGAAATCCCTGGAGTTCATCGAGCAGGGAAGGCCCACGGAAACTGTAACTACTACAGACTTTGGACCAACATTCGCGAGAGCTAAGAATAGCCGCCAAAGCATCGGGAGCGGCCTGATGCTTTGGAGCCTACACTTAGGTAGGAACAACACAGGAGTAGCAAGATGAGCAAGATGGAAAGCATTTACACCATCCCAGGCGAACACTCTGAACGGGACATCATGGGGCCTAACGGGATCTTCGATGGGGATGGAGTGATCGGCCAGATCAACCACAACTCTGAGAATGGAGAATTGGAAGTCACCTCTCCCTACACCGACCGGATCCTTGTCGTGCCCCAGATGGTAGAGGACGAGGAGAAGGCTGCCAAGGAATTCGCCATGGCTGAGATGGACCGGGCCCTCAGTTTCAACAACAGGTGGAGGTAACAAGATGGAAGAAATTTACATCTCTCGCTGCGGAGATCGGCACGGTTACGGTTTCGACTGCGGCTATGTAATCATTGTCAGGAGTGCTGATCCTGCTGATCCTGATCTGCGCATCGGCTACATTGATTACAACCCCCATATGGAAGTAATCTCTCATTACACCCGCAAGGCCCTCATCGTGCCCAGCACCATCGAGGACAAGAAGCAGGCTGCCAAGGACTTCGTTTCGGCAGAGATGGCGCGGGCCCTCAGTTTCAACACAAGAACACAGGAGTAACAAGATGGCAATTATGAGAGGTATCAATCCCAAGCCTTCAAGCTGGGAAGAGATGGACAACAATCGCACCCTGATGATGTTCAACACCATCAAGCTGGGCTGTGCATTCACTACTGTATGTGATCACCCAGAAGGAGGAGAATGGCACATCACTGACCTCCAGGACTTCAACCTGGACCACTGCTCAGACCCCGATATCGGTGGTATGGAAGGCTGGCTCGTAACTGGCGGCAAGAGGTATCACTGCAGCATTCGCAATATGGAAATCTTTATCCAGGAGCTTCCCTGATGACTGAACCAGATATCTTTCTGCCGCCATTAGATGGCAAACACGCCTTCTGCCTCATCCCTCTCGATGAGATCAATAGAATCCGCAAGGTGATGAAGCGCCTCTACACTGAGGTTCGCATGGATGGAGACATCATGAGAGACAATGCACAGGCTCTTGATCGGGCATGCGCTGAGTCCTTCTCACTGAAGGGCTACAAGATTACTATCACACCAGTAGAAGGAGAATAAAATGACTAAACTACAGAAGGCTATTAACAACGAAATCCTCCATCACATGGAGCGTGGATTGTCGCGCCCCGAAATCTGGAAGACTCTCAAGTCGCGTGACTTCAACCCCGGAACTGTAGACAGCCAGTTCGGGAAGATGATCAAGAGCGGAGTAATCTGTAGGGGAGAAGGATATCTCAACTACCATATATCTGACAAGCCCGATGGTAAGGGCTGCACCATCTGTGAAGAAGGAGAATAAAATGGGACTCTACTCACTAATCCTCAAAGTCATCAACCTGCCCGGTCTTCAAGGGCTGGACCTGGAATGGGAGGTCAAAGACTTCGCCGTGCTGGCTTCTGAGCATAAATTAACCTCAGCCTTCGGGGCCCTGGAGTTTCTGGTAACACACTCCTTCATCGAGCGTGCATCAGAAGATAGATACAAGGCTAAGACACACGAGGCTAAGGTATCCGAGCGCTGAATGCTGATACAGATACATGGGCTCCTCCTGTGTATCTGCACCTACATTCAGTAGGAAGGAGAAACAAGAGCATGAATACTGAAACCATGATGTGCGTAATTAGCTTCTGCACCGCCACCATCCTGTGGGCTTTCTTTCTCACGCTGTTTATCTAATGGACTACATTCACACTGTAGATGACAAGCAGCGCTTTCATGAGCTGGTTGAATGCAACATGAATGAAAGGATCAACCCTGATGAATTCTGGTGCGACCGATGTGATGACGACGAATGGTGGGGCACTGGTGGCAAGCCTCCGAAACATAGGCATGGATGTACCAACGAGAATACATTCCTGGCCCGTGTCAGTACGGATGAGCTGGAGGAGTGTCATGAAGACTTCATCTGGTTGGCCCATCGTGTCGTCGGACGGGCTGATCGGCTGTGGTACGAAGGATTAGCATCTACGATCAAGATGGAACTCACGAAGAGGGAGCTTGATCATGGATGAGAAGGCAGCGAATACAGCGAGAAACATGGTCAAAGCGATGGGTCGCACGCAAGCTAAGAACCAAGTCAGGGATGAGTTACACCACGCACCAGATGAGAAGAAAGAATACTTGGAGGCCGTCCTGAAGTCTATCGGGGCCATGCCATCCAAGCATGAATGGTACTGTACATACTATCTCACAACGATTTGCAATTGCAAGGAAGACAAGTAATGGAATTCACATTTAGCCTTGTAACTGCGGACGGAAGAGAGTTCCACGAACGCGACAGGACTGAGCTTCTCAAGCTGATTTCTGAGCTTGGAGTTTGGGAATATAAAATCAGCATTGACAGAGGATATGCACAAATTCGAGACGATGAAATACTGAGCTTAAGTGGCGCAAAAGCGCGAAGCTCTGTAGAACTACTGGAGTCATAAACATGAAGAATTGGACCTGTATAATGTCAGGCTGGTGGGAGACTGTAGACGGATGGATTGCTGTACGCATCTGTCGTAAATGGTATTGGTACCATCGAGCCAATAAGAAGAAGGGCGAATGCAAGCTTCTGAGGGATGTAGTAATGGTACGTCTTCAGGAAAGCTTTGGAGTTCCTAACAAGTCACAACTTAAGTTGTTCTCATGAGAAGATTAGCACTACAAGAAAATCCCAACCCGAGATTTGCTAAGAATCTGATTACTCTTAGTAAATGTCTTCGGCCACTGGATGAGGATGGTCAACCATCACCAACGATTAACGACCCTGACAGATACATGCTGTTTGGAACTATGTGTGGATGGAAGCATGTATGGAAGCATTCGAATACATACGCATACAGAGGATTCTTTGATCTCTTCTTGTGGAAAGCATTGCTTGGGATAGCTGAGCGGGCATATGGTAGAGGGCCTGAAGACAATGTCGCAGGATACCATGGCGAGGAATGGGTGAGCAGATACGCCAGAGGTGAGACTGCACTCGCCACCAAAAGTCTATGGCAAGGGACTTTCCCTCAGCTATGGTTTGGGAATCTTCCCGGACAAGACAATGTAGAGATGTTCTGGAGGCTGTATCCTGAGCTTAAGATTGCTATGGCTTGTCCGAATATGAAAGTAAGGAAGCTTCTCAGGCATGAAGAGCCTGCATATCAATTGCAAGGAATATATTTGTCGCAGATAATTATGGAAGAGTATTATGAAGAGTAAGTTGAAGGAAGGGGACAGGGTTAAAGATAGAAGTGCTATGTCTTCAGGGAAGCATGGTACGGTATTGAAAATCCAGAAAGGTTTCTGTGAGTATACGACTGTGCATTGGGAAGATGATAGGGTATCAGTGATAAACGCGTGGTGCCTTGAACCTGTAAAGGAAGAAAAGAAGAAGGATGACATGTGGGACTTCTAAGAATTGATAAACTAAATTTCGAGTGGCTTGCAGAATGTCACAAGGTGCTTGAGTCTGGCAGGAACATCCCTGTGCTACAGATGTCAAAGGACGGAAGGTACCTACATATTCTCACGCGAGATAAGCAGACCCTTATACATCAGTTCGTAGATGATAACCCGCCGAGAGATGAGGTCTTCAGAGTTCTCCGTCATTGGCTTCGCTGGGACCATAGTGACGGAGTGAAGTGTGAACACGAATCATGTCCCGTATGTGGATAAAGGAGGTGAGAAGTCAAGGACCGGGCGCGCCCCGCACGCCCCGCGCCCGATCGGGCAAGGGGATCCGAAAAGCCCAGCAATTACGGGCACTTACAAAAAAGTGTGCGGACCCGATCGATCCGATTGTATAATTTAGCACGCGGTGAGATCCGCGTGATCCCCTTTGCTATGGGAAGCCGACAGTCCATGCCATAGGACTGCGACGATGTAGTGAAGTAATGTATGAAAGAAAAAAAGAGAGGTATGATATGGCTACTGCTGAAACTAAGGCTGTCTACACGGCGGTCCTTGGAGATGATCTTAGTAAATTCGACGTCGAAACCCTTGACGAAGTTCTGATGGCTGAGAAGGTTGGTGGTGACAACTACACCAAAGAAACCTTCCACGCGCATGTAGAAGCGATTGTCGAGCATGGCGAAGGCTATGTTAAGTTCATGCAGACTCTGAAAGACGACGCCAACATGAAGACGGTGTTCGCCTTCATGATCAGCCAGGGACCGGATGCAATCTACGGACTGCTTCAGTCAATGGGACAGCATGGCCTTCTCTCCAAGAAGAAGGTCGCAAGTGCTGCTAAGATCGCAACGAAGACTCGTGCCGAACGCGCATGGTTCCGCAAGATCTGGGATGAGCTTTCTTCCGAGACTTACGTGATGCTTAATGAACGATTCATCGCGAGGCTCGATGAATTTAAGGAGCGCTTCCCTGAGATCGATGCTAATGACATCGCTACTCTGAAGGATCTCCTCATCGTGTGTGGAAAGAGCACACTGAATGCTGGTGTTGATCATGTAACGCATGAGAAGACCGATGCTAAGTGCTCCATCGCGCTCGGATGGCGGTTGGATGTTCACAGCGCTGCTCGTAATGGTGGATGGGATCCCAAGAAGGGAGAGTTCACGAAGGCTTACCTGGATAAGCAGGCAAAGAACGAGACTGATGAAGACACCAGCGAAGAGAGCACTGGTGACTCTGATCTGAATTAATCAGATCGATAGGAACCCGGAGGACCTAATCCTCCGGGCTTCCTAAAGATGATACGAACATTGTGTTGTCCTCCTTCGGCTTCCCTGTGTTCTGCCGCTACGCTCTGTGCGATATGCTGTTCGTGTCATCTTTAGGAAGCAAATACTGAAGGACTCCTTCAGTTCTAACATAGGTAGAGTCTTGGAAATCAAGTGTACCGTCTGTGGCGGAAGTCTCTTGAATGTTCTTCAAGAGTGTCGTGGAACTGTGACTCACTGCAATGTCACTCAGCGATATCGAGTGTCTGTTGAAGACGGTGAGCTTTCTCTAAAGATTAATATTCACTCGGCTGAAAGCTATAGCCCCTTGAGAATCTGGGCTCATCCTACATTAAGGATGTCAGATAAACTGAATGCTCTCAAGAGATTGCGTGGACATCTACTGAGCATGAAGAGAAGTGCTCACCAGATGTACACAGAGAACTTATTCAATTGCGACAAGTATATTGGTCGGGCAAATACATCGCTGCTCGACTCCGCCGTCTCTGATGCTGCCAAGAAACCTGAAACAGCTTTCGACTTAAGCATCAGGCTAAGTAGTAAAGGGAAGACACATCGCTTGTGGATGGACGTCATAACAAAGATGGCGATAGCTGCCGGGAAGAAACCAAGCGACGTAGAAAGTGCGATGATTGATATCACCGGTGCCGTAAGACTCGCAAGAGAACTTGGCGTAGAAATCCCAATCGGGTTACAGGGGATCAAGTGAAATGTAAATGTATTACATGTGGAACAGAAATAACAAATGATGTATATTGTAAAGAACATGTTCACATCCTGAACAATACAATTAGATTCTTTCGAACTATAACATCAATAAGGGAGCCAGAATTCAATGGGCCCCATGAAGCAGAGCTAACGCTTTCTGGAGATCGTCGTCCGACTACACTTAGACGTGTTGTCAAGTGGTTTGAGAAATCTGGATACAAGAAGTGGTCAAGGATATCCCTAAGGGATGAAACATACAAAAGCCTTAAGGTAGACGTCATCGCTAACAGCGACAATGTCTTTGTCGAAGTTAGCTGGCTCGCTTCTCCGCTGCGAAGTATCTGCTACGAGATTGCTGGCAATCTTGACTACACTGATACTGGATATAGACTACGAATCAACTGGAACAATTGGCAAAAGATCAAGAGAGTCATTGATGACTTCTATCCAATCCAGGTCATAGATACTAAGATTAAGAACTGGGCTCCGACTGCAAGAAAGAAATCATCAAACCCAGATACAATGAGGCTGGTATCAGACGGCAAGTATACTTGTGAGCTTGCTTTAAATAGAGGGAAGATCATCGGAGGCGAATGGGTCGCAACCGAGAATGGTATTGCAGATTTCAAGAACCTATTTGCTGGTAGTAGTCGGCAAGGAAGTAAGTCCTTTGGAAACTTTGGACGACGTTTCATAGCTCCTGCCACCATAGAGAATCTTGAGACTATTATCAAGCTGACTGTTCAGCCACAAGACATCAAGGTCGAAGCATGCTCTATGATTGTTGAGCAGACTAAGAGAGACACTGCTCTCGCTAAGACATTCCCGTGGCGAATGCACACAGACAGGTACGATAAGAATAAGCTCCACAGATATGTCTATGATATCGTTGAGGACGACTTCTTTGGTGGACTGATTGATACTAAAGAGATCGTTAATGAGACTGAAACCTGGAGAGACTGGCTGAACATATACGAACCATATTCACAGCAGAAGATTGTAGCTGCCGCATCTGTCCTTGCGAAATATGTAGGGTGGTGGATTGATATGCGGGTCGGCAAGACTCCGACGGCTATGATGCTAATGAGATATCTACTTGACAAGAATCTTGTTGATCACTTTGTGGTTGTGGCTCCTGCTATCAATGTATATGATCCATGGTTCTCTGAACTTGAAAGGCAAGGATGCTTCAGGGTATGCACCCTTGATGAAGGGAAGCAGATCGATGAGCAATCTATACGGTCTGAAGCATACGATATATATATCATCTCATACTCATCCCTGAGCGCTCGACTTCCAATCATGCAATGGTATTGGAGTATGGAAAGAGTTGGCTGGACATTTGATGAGACCAGTCTGATTAAGAATCCTTCATCCAAGAGAGCAAAAGCATGTCGGCATGCTACAGAACACGCGCCGTATGTATACGCTCTAAATGGAACACCACTCGCACAAGGTCCACAGGACATCTGGTCGCAACAGATAGTTATTGATCAGGGGATTACATTTGGGACATCATTTGAACGCTTCAGTACCTACTGGCTGAAGAGAGCGGGAACAGGAAAGTTTATAATCGACAGTGATATGTCAACCTTGTTCGAGTTGAGGTTAGCTGGCTCAAGTATCAGGTATCTGAGAAGTGAAGCTGATCAGTTCAGCGGAAGAGATAAGAACTTTAGATACATAGCTATGCCTCCGACTAATGACATAAAGGAATCAACCAAAGAAATTCTGGCGGGGTACACTCGCGACGAACAAGATAATGAAAGAGGTATCAAAGAAAATATCCTAACTATCTATGGTCACCTACGTGAATGCTGTGCATCATACAATAAGTATGAAGTCGTGGAGGGCTCTTGTGATTACAATAGAGTCAGGCATAGCATGAATCCGAAGGTAGTATGGATCAGGACATTCCTTAAAAGTAATCCAGGCCAGCCGATGATCATCTTCTCAGAAAACTCTGAGATGGAAGACTGGATCATGGAGATGCTTGACCATGAAGGTGTTAGCTATTCTTCTCTACGCAGGAAGGGTAGGTCAAATACATTAAGTGGACCAGAACGTATGCATCAGCTTAAAGAGTTCCAAGAAGGACGAACGAGAGTAATCCTAATGAAGAGCGTATCAGCTAAGGGAGTTACTCTCAACAGAATCCCTGCTGTGAAGGCTGGGCTTGGAAGTTATCCTGTCATCATCTATACACAACCAACATGGTCATTGATTGATTGGGAACAGTCACAGGATAGAGCAGTAGGGACAGACCCTAAGACTAAGAAGTCCATTAGCACAATGGTCTATGTCCTTGTGATCCGTGGTTCAATTGAACAACAGATTGTAGGTGCTCTACGAAAGAAGAAAAAGGTCGCTGAGACTCTACTCGCTGATGCTGCACGTACTGGATATGAGAATCCATTTGAGAGTATGGACTTTTCTAATAATAATGACGAAGAGTTGGATGAGATATTTGACTCGGAAGAGATGGAGGCAAGGTATCTACTGTCGCTTGCTCCACAGAAGAAGTTAACTGAGCGGATGATTATTAGAGCAGACATTAGATACCGAGCAAACAAGTATGGAACTAAGCAAAAGACACAAGAGGAGCGCCCGCTATCAAGGGTAGCAGTCTACTTGATGACAAAGCTTGAGACAGAGGTCGGAGATGCTGAGTGAGAAAGAACAGATGCTCGCCTTAAGTAAAGCCATCCATAATGTTATGGACGGCTGGAAGGATAGTCAGCCATCTAATATTGTATTGACAAGACCAGGAACGATGGTTGAATTCTTTTATATATGTGGCAACATAGAAGAGGACGGATCAGAAGCTCTATATGAATTCTTACGGTCAGCATATACTAACGAGATTGAATTGTGTGCTGCGATAGATCGTGTTGGTCTATGGTTTGAGAAGCAAGCAAAGAATATGTCGCAGAGAAATCAAATGTGGTCTGTGTATTCAGATATACGTGCTCGAACTAAAGCAATGAATAGAGTCATGAATGATATGTCTGGAGATAAAAGGAAACAGATTTTGTTTGTAGCCATCAGCATGGAGTTCGCCAAGACGATTAGGGAGATCAGGAATGGATGAATGGGATGATCTATTTGCAGGGTCAATATCAAGCCCGCCAAAGAAACGTCCCAAGTGGATGGATGATCTCTTTCATCCTCTTGGTACATTACCTGTAAATGAAATACATCAGTCATGGCTTTCAACATATAGAGAATGTGGAATGAAAGCCCTGCTATATACTCAGGCTATAGACAGAGCGAAGACACCTTACTATATGTTTGGTGGTAGTGTCTTTCATCAAGCCATGGACGAGGCGATTCAACATCCTGACTTGAATACTTGGGTAAGTTGGACACGCGATCCAAATTACTGGGATGAAGTCTTTGAGAAGGTGTGGCTTAGGAACCCGAAGGATACATATCAAGAGTTTGACTATGGAAAATTCAGGAGTAACTTAGTCAATCCTGAAACTTTATATGGGCTTACTCTTGGTCAGATAATCTACTTTGCAATTAAGCTTCTAAATGCATCAGGCTTTGAGATACTCGGTTGCGAAGTTAAACTCGATTTGCAAATTGATGGAGGGACTCCATTCGTCGGCACACTTGACTTGCTACTGTGGCACTCATCAACGGGCAAGGTTATTGCAGACACAAAGTCGAGCGGCTTTTGGCAAAGATACTTCAAGGGCAAGTCTTTAACCAAGCAGTCATACTCTGAAGATCAGATCAAGAATCATCTACAGCTTACACACTATGACTGGATGGGACAGCGCAAGGGACTTTGGAGTGAGAGTGAAATTGGAAGGTACATGATCTTTACGCCAGTAAACTTAACAAAGTATTCAAAGGGAGAAAAGAGAGGAAGGTTCAGAGGAGAGCCATACTTCTTCGGGGCACCAATCAAAGGAAACACAACCAGATACGAAAGTGACTTAAAGGTATGGCTTGATATGGCAAGCGGTGGTCACTTTGCAAGGATGTATCCAGCAATGTTCGGGAAGCTTAACTGTCCGACTTGCCCGTTTTCATCTACTTGCTTGGAGGATAAAACATCAGGGTTCGTACCCGATTATATTAAGGAGATCAACAATGGATGAAGTGAGCAGCAAGCTCAGAATTCGACTTGTGATCAATGCCGAGCATGATGGTCCGGTTATTGATACAACCAAAGAAGAGGTAAGCGACATGTTGCGTAGCAACATGGAAGCCTTCCTGATAGAAGACGATGATGGATTAGATATAATTGTGACTACTTATGTTGAGAGTTATAGTTATCAGGACAACACCGCTGCGATGCGAGAGAGGGTACTCGCAATGATAGAAATATTAACACCAGAAGCCCTCGCTGAACTTGAAGACAATCTTAAGGAGCAAGAATGAGTACCGAGATGACAAAGTTTGATGCTAACGATCCAGAGCAGGTATCAGAATACCTTCAGAGGCTACAGACTGGAGAGCAGGATGAACAGCTTTACCAGCTTGCACAGGAAGCTAACCCCTTCGATGTTATGCCTAAGCTGGTACTCTCTGATAATACAAAGGAGGTCCGTGCAGTCCTCGGGGAAGAAACCGTTGAGACTTTCTCCTCAAAGAATCCTCTGTTCATGCTCGTCGTTCTGATGGCTGAAAGCCGTGCGCTTTGGAGGCCGGATAGTATGAAGAGAGACAGTGACGACAGGGATAAGTTTCCTATCTGTTCAACCAGTAGAGTTCCGATTGGAACATTCATGCGAGAGAATGATAGGGGAGTAGGGACATGGCGAGTTGAAGACAATCCAGAACTCGCTGAGAGGTGGATTGGTGTCGGGCCGGATGATCCTATCGTTAGAGAGAACGAGGGAACGCAGCTTATCAGATGTGATACATGCAATCTGAATAAGTTCAAGTCCGTTGGTGACTTTGATGGGAGCGGCGAAGGAAGGGGCAAGGCATGCGGCGAGGGTAGACTTCTGATTGGCTATGTGTGTAAGGCTGTAGGTGACCTCCGTGATGGGCTCAAAGTGTTTGGCTTTGATCCGGCAGGAGTCCGTGTCTACGCTCAGCTGTCTGCTTCAAGTATCGGGACTGTTAAACAAATCGGAACGGCATGTGTTTCAAGAAGGACACCTGCGAGGTACTGCGTATTCCAGCTTGGATGTGAACCGCAAAGTAGCGGGCAGATGAAATGGGGCAGACTGACTCAACAGTTTTCTGGCTTCGTTGCACCTAACCTCATCGATGCTGCTGATGAAGCATACAAAAGTATGACTGCTCTGGTGATCAAGGATCAGGTAGCTCCGAAGTATGATGATGAGCCGGATCCCCCTGAGCGTGGAACTGAGCAGGATGGAAAGCATCCAAGTGAGAAGTGGAACGATCAGTTCTAATTAGTATCTAATCACTCTCTGAAGGCCACGGTAACTATATGTTATCGTGGCTTTCTTAGGTTGAGGACTACTATGTTAAGTGACTCACAAATTGAATACGCATTAGCTAATGATAAACGAATAGATAAATGTGCAGATGCAGCTGGCGAAACAATTGCCTGCGCGCATCATACAGAGCGCGGTGTCTTTGTATTAATCAGAGACGCTGTAACTATGGATATATTCCACAATGAATCTTTCTATATAGAGTATAAGCTTCTGGCTGCACTCAATGCGAGACAATGGCCTGGGATATTTATACATGCACAGAATGTCATATACAAGGTAGAGAGCTATCCCGGAACTTCATATGAGGGAAGATCAGACAAAAGAATTAACAGAGTTGTATGGCGCGGAAACTCAACTATCGCGAGAGATGCACCAGGTGTAGATGATTGGTTAGATATGGTCTTCGGGAGTAAGAAATGATTATCCTTATTGAAGGAGAGCGTGGTACAGGTAAGACATATCTGTGCCGAGAACTATACAGTGTAGTAGGTAACAAGCTGATTAGCTTTAATGATGGTGCAACACGCGCACAGGTTGCACAGGTTGCACAGTTCAGAAACAGGATCCCACATTCTGTAGTTGTAATTACTGGCGACTTTGATACAATAGAGTATGCTGAATCAATCCTGCGCCGCGCTCTAACAGGTGAAGCTATCGTTCGCCTTGAGTGTAAGGAGCCAACTTTGTGATTGATAAAGATGCGGTCCTTCAAAGGATCAACATAGGTACTGAGGTCTCTAATCTTCTTGGGCAACCAAAGCATGGGAAGTATAGATGCTTCAGAAGAGATGCACACTCACAGGGTGATGCAAACCCTTCGCTAACAATGAACGATAGAGGCTATTGGAAGTGTCATACATGTGCCATCGGAGGTGACTTCTTTCAGCTGTATATGGACGTAAAGGGCTTACCAAGTGAACGCTTTCATGAGGTGCTAAATCACTTTGCACGTCAGTATGGGATCGATATGAACCCGACTGTTCGAGTAGAGAAGAAAAAGCAGAACTTAAAGCAGCGTGCAGTCATCGGGATGAGGAAAGCTAAGCAGCTTATCAACTCACCAGCAAGAGACATACTCAGCCCAAGATACGGGGCTCTTTGTGCAGACTGGTTAAGAGAATGCTATGGCATATCTGACGAGACCATCAGAGATTTTTCTCTTGGCTGGTCTACATCCTCTAAGAGATTGTTCATCCCGATCCCTGTAAGCGGGCTGTGGAAGAACAAAGAGAAGAGGGAGTATGATGACATCCTGAATGTAAGGAAGCATGACATTCTAAGATACCATGTAGGTTGGTATGAATTAGAGGAAGATGGATCTCTCGCCAAGGACGAAACTGGCTCACAAATCAAGCAAGATAAAAGACCGGCGGCGGTCCAAAGAATTCGTGGGCAATGGGTATACGGAAACTTCAAGCCAGTATGGGAAAGGAATAGAGGAGGGAAAGTAATCGGCGTAAAGGGACACAACTCTGTATACCTTTACCCTATGTCATCAATCAACAAGCCAGGGACTATCTGGATTGTTGGAGGTGAACTCAAAGCATTGCTATTGATCCAGCACGGGATCAATGCTGTCACTTTCACATGCGGAGAAGGAAACTTCTCTAATGATCTGCTGCCGCTCTTCAATGGGAAAGAAGTTAAAGTCCTGTATGATATTGATGACGCTGGTCAGCGCGGCTCAATGAATATTGGTCAAGCACTTGCCAATGCTGGTGCAATTGTCAAGGTAGGAAAGATTCCAGCCGATGGTCTCCCTGGGAACGGAGACGTTACAGACTACATGCGGATCAATCAGTGGGATATTTCATGTCTCAATAGGATTACTTGGAGCGCAATCGCACCAAAGACCGCACCAAAGCAATCTCTTACGGAAAAGAAAGAGATCAAGTTTAAACAGAAGAGCTTCTCATCTCTTGTAGATGGAGAACTTCTAAGTCAGTATATTGAAGTGCCCGCTATAATATCTGGACGAGGAGTCACACCGTATGCCGTGCCAACAGCGATAGCTATCGATTGCCCAACGGGCAGGAGAGATCAACTTAAGAAATGTGCAGGCTGTTCAATCGCCAGGACTGGCTTCCAGACTCCAGGATACCCAAACAAGTTTCCTCTCGATGGCGAGCATGTAGTAGACATGACTGGTGTCTCAAAGAGGGAGATACCCAGCAGGCTTAGAGACCTAATGGGTATCACAAGAAAATGCGCAGCGCCAAAGCTGAAGATTGATTACGCAACCGTTGAAAAGATTATCCTTGTTCCAACAGTTGATGTAAAAGAAGAGGCTGATCAAGAGTACAGGCATCATCAAGTATATCTAATTACCGACGGTAAGAAGGGACCAAAAGAAAACGAAGGATATATGGTCGGGGGCAAAATGGTAGGCGCCCCAAAGGACAATGCCTTCACGATGGCTGCTTTACAAACACAGCCAATCGATGGCAATGTATTCTCATATAAACGATCTAATGAGATGCATGCAAAGCTACATGAGTCTCTATGGACTAACTGTTCAAACTCAGGAGATGTATTCCGCAGACTCATCAAGGATCTCGCAGAGAATGTCCTGTTTAAATATGGTGTAGATATGATGATTGGCGTGGAGGTCATCTCATGGTTTATGCCGTTCACGTTTAGCATCAGTCCACAATACAAGTGCAAGAAAGTATGCTCCGAAGTTCTTATCGTAGGAGATACAAGAGTTGGCAAATCAACCACGGCACAGGATTTAGCTGTCCACTTTGGTGCAGGCAGATATGTAGACTGCGGTTCTAATGCCACCTTCGTTGGTCTTGTAGGTGGCAATACTGAGCTTGGATCTCACAGGGTTTTTACCTGGGGTGTCTTGCCGACATCAAATCGTGGGCATGTTACTCTTGATGAAGCAAACAAACTTAGACTGGAAGTATGGAGCGGTCTTACTAACCTTAAGAGTTCAGGGGTAGCAGAAAGGACAACGAATGCTGGTCCTCGGAAGACTCGGTCTGCTGTCAGGCTTCTCACCCTATGCAATCCAAGAGGCAATAGACCTCTTGGGGCTTATGATACTCCGCTTGACGCAGCCATTGAAGTAGTCGGCAGTCCACAGGATCTCGCCAGAGTAGATTTACTGTATGTCGCATGGGGCACAAAAGAGATAGGCTTGATTAATACCATCCACAAATCCACAACTCCTCACACATATACAAGAGAGATATCAAGATACCACCTTCAATGGGCGTGGTCTTTAGATGAATCAAAGATTAGATTTGCAAGCGCTGAACATGTACTCGCAAGAGCATCAGAACTTAGCGAAGCTACTCAGGGTATCTCACTTGTAGCTGTAACAGAGTCCAAGTTCAAAGTTGGTCGGATTGCAATTGCAATTGCAAGCATCACATACAGCTACGATGATAAGACTGGCGGCGTACTTGTGAACAACGAGCACGTTGACGCTGCATATAATCTATTGCTTAAGCTGTATACTGACTACCTTAAAAATGCTGGCATCAAAACTGGAGTATTACCAGCAGATGTTAAGTCGCTATTTGATAAGGTTCCGAATCCAAAGAAGCTTAGGATTCTTTCAACGAGCGATGATTGGTCTAATGCTGACTTCTCAGAAATCTTTGGCGATAAGTCTGGTGAGTTTAAATATCTGGCACAGCTTGAGCATGGTCTTATGACAAGACGCAGAAGTTATTTCATTCCCGTTGAGGGTTTTAAGGATCTCATTAGAGATTATGTTAATGTTAGAATTAAGGGCAAGAGATGAGTTACAATATATCGTATATTAAACAAAGAAGGAACGGCTTCGGAATTGGACAGTGTACAGAAGCAACAACAGCATGCCTTCTCGGACTTGATCCAACAACATGGGAAGATGAAGTGCCGGACTTGTATACTGGAAACATAAAGGAACCAAGATCCAAAAGCAGGCAAGTCATCTTTAACAAATGGCTTCTTGAAGAGCATGGCAAAGTTCAGGCTGTATGTCATTTCGCTCCAAGAAAGTTTCCATTTGATCCATACTCCCTACCATTCAACGTCGAGAACTTACCATGGGATTTTGATTTCCATGCAATGATGGGATTGACTCCATGTGGCATTCCACATATGCTCGTTGGTAAGCGTGGATATATATTCTGGGATACAAATATTCAAAGCAAGGGAATAGTAAAGGTACATGGTTTTCAATTCCTCTTATCAGAAGCGCAAATGGAAAAAGAAAAGTGGGATTTATTCCAGAACGATGAGCCCGGCTCATTGATAATCATCTCTGGAGAGGAGCATATGAATCCTCACTGCATATACAAGAGTGATGGAACTCCAAAAGAAAACCACCCATATGGATACAAGGATGCCTAATGATTTTGACTGGCTCTGGGATGATCCTAAACCTCTTGTTGAAGGAAGAGTACAAGCAGATCCACCAGAAGAAAAGGATCCAGAAGGATCCATTTGTGAAAAATGTGGAGACACCCACAAAAAGAATCAAGAGCACTGTATTAAAGCTGAGTCTGATAGAGAAGTACGAACAGATAAAGCAGACAACTCTACAGATGCAGGAGAAGTTGGAGACTCCGGAGGAAGCGGAAGCGAGGGAGAGGAAGGCAACACGAAAGTTGATTTCAATGCTGCGCAAAAGGCACTCAACAATTTGTCGCAACAACAAATCAAGTCTCTCGTCTCAGGATTCAAGGGAGCAGGAAAGGTGCAGGGATTGTCATCTCCCAGTGAGGGGGAAGTACAAACTCGAAGTCCTCCACCTTGGCCGAACAGCAGAGATAGAAGCGGAAGCGAGCGCGCTAAAGATAAAAGTGTTCTGGCCGGGAGCGGAGAAAGACTGGTGGTTCCGGTGCATCCAGTGCGAGACGGTTCGGGAGGAGGAGATACTGGAGAAAAAGTTCCAGCATTGGTGGATAGAGCTCAAGAAGCCAGCGAAAGATCGGGGAGCATTCAAGCCGGGGCAGGACCACAAGAAGCCAAAGTTCGAGACGTGGCTGTTGGCTTACAGGGAGACAATGAGGGACAAGGGGAGGGAGCTTTCTTCCCTCGACCGACTGGAGAGCACATTCGACGTGTTGAGACAAAAATGAATGACTCTCCATGGGTGGTCAGAAAGGAAAGTGAGATAGAATATAAGTTCCCATGGGCTCCAGGTTTTACCAAGGAGCAAAATGAATCATATGAAGATCAACTTAAAGGTGTCATCCCTCGTATGGGTGCCAAAAGTAAATTGAGGGATTGGCTCATTCCTCGGTTTCCTGAACACCATACATACATAGAACCTTTTGGCGGGTCATTCAAGATTCTTCTATGGAAGTTTAAACGTAGCAGAATTGAAATAATCAATGATGTAGATTCTGACCTGATCCATTTCTTTAGGTATATGACCTACTGGCCAGAAGAACTTTCAGAGATGATTAATAGCCTACCAACACACAAAGGACTCCTCGATGCCCTCAGAGATGAACTCAAACGTGAAGCACTTAACGGTCTTGAACGCGCGGCGGCTTTTTACTATTCGGTTAAGCTGTCCTTCAACGGATCTGGGCACGGCTATGCTGGCTCTGTTCAGAGCTTGTGTAGCGCGAGGGCTGATCCAGCTGAATTTCTCAGAATTGCTAATAGACTCAGAGGGGTCGATATCCGTTGTCAGGATGCACACGACCTCATCGATTCCTCAAACCGAAGACTTGATACAACTAATTATCCCGGCGGGATCTTCTACTACCTCGATCCTCCCTACGATGAAACCGCAGGATACGCGACACTGACATCTAAATCAATGTACGGAAAACAAGAACAGTACGCGCTGTTTAATCTTGCTAAGAAGATACACGAAGCAGGCAACAAATTCATTATGACTAATTCATATACTGAATACTTAATCAGTATGTGGGGAACAGTTGAAGGCTGGCATTCTATTAAACGAATGGTCAAGTACGATATTGCTCCCGTAGCAGAAGCCAGAAAAGAGACTGCTGAACTTATAGTGTCTAATTTTGAACTAACAGCATCTGAAGCCAAAACCAGACAGACAGGAATGTTTTAATGAATACTCACACTATTGCCTGCTACTCAGACAGGTATCAAAATGTCGTTGATGGAATAAAGACCTTTATGATTAAGGTTAACGACAAAGATTATACACTTGGAGATATCCTACACCTACGAGAATACTCTAAGGATAAAGGGCACTACCTCGGAAGGGAAAGCCTGTTTGAGGTTACCTATATTGATAATGTAGACGACCATTACAAGTCTGGTTTTGTCGCAATGGCTATCAGAAGATTCCATCCATATAAGTGGAGGGTTAAAGGACTCGATCATTACTACGTTATCGATGAGAAAGATAGGCGCTCCTCAAGGATCTGGAAGGTTGGAGATAGCCTATCAGAAGTTTGGCGAGTCGAAGTATGGGGAAAGTTTATCGATGACTTTGATCATCCATATAAAGCTAAGCTTGCTGCTGAGGTCGAGCTTTTCCTTTGGGATAAAGGAGATGATTGAGTCATGAGAATCCTCTGCCCGAGCGAGATGCTGAACATCGACGACGATGACGGGGACGACACACGCTGCGCGAACTGCGGCTGTGACCTCCCCGAACAAGACCCCGACCCCGAGAACGACGGCACCTCTCCCTGGTGGGATGGGTACTGCTCCGAGGACTGCCGCAAGGGTGTTCCTGTGCTTACGGACGAGGAGATGATTGAGTCATGAGAAAGCTTAAGAATGAATCTGAGTTCCAGAGATTCATTCGTAAGAGTGTCGGCTACGCTTTCCCAAACAAATGCCGCCTCAAAAAGAACCATGGCAATCAATTTTCAGAACGAGGCGTTTCTGATCTTGATGGTCACGTGAATGGTTTCTATATTGCTATTGAATGCAAGATGTGGAACGGGAGACCAACTCGCGAACAGACTACATTCCTTAAAAACATTCATATCACTGGAGGTATCGCGCTCTTTGCTGTATACAATTACTTAGATGGAATTCATACATGTTACTTTGTACCTGCTGAAATACCTTTTAGCTATAGAACTAAAATGTTTTGGCTAAAGTCAAAATTGGTCAGCGTTCAGCGCGATCCAAATAACCCTAATGACAAGGAAATGGTTGAGGTGTTTGACTGCACTCCAATCAAGACTATACTGGAGATGAGATGAGACAGGAACTTGCCGCCAAACTTCTGCTCGTAGATGAAGTAGACGGTGTATACATATACAAGATTAGTGGAACGGAGAAGTGCATCGGCCTTAGTGCAGGTCAGATCGAATATCTGGATGCAGTGCCTGAGACCGGTCCCGGAATGAATAGCACAATGGCTATTCAGTTCTCTAAATGGCTTGCTGGTCAATGTGCCGACAAGCTCATTACGCTTGCTGTTGACTATCGGGGGCCCACTGGGGAGGCCTCAATTCGGGCCCCTAACGGGCCGGGCACGGTGCCCGGCATAAGCCCCGCAGCCCAGCCTAAACGGGCCACAGGGGCCCCTACAGGGCAAGCCAAGCCCATGGCAAGCCAAGCCCCGCAGGCAAGCCCAGCACCACCCCCAGCCACAAGCCCGACTGTCAAGGAGCAGACGAATTCTGCCTCTGATCTTTCAGCAGAGTTTGCTGAGTTCGGTATCGATCTTGAACCTGGAGGTGGTAAGCGCGACAACCACCCTTTCGAATCAACGACGACGCAGGAGTAGACGGAACCCTGCTTAGTCAAGTCGAGATAAGAAGACTGAATGAACTATTTGCTAAGTCTGTTGAGGCAAACAATCGCAAAGGTCAATTGCTTGTACTTAAGAAGTTATCAAGCGTTCCGATTGTCAGGCTAAAGAGATTCAGGAGAGAGCTTAGTGCAGAAGTTAGGCATTATATAGGCACTCTGCTTTTGCAGAAGGATGGATTAAGATCATCTTTTGTCCCAGGAGATCTTCACGAATTCATGGAGGACAACATCAGCGCTGATATGACACAAGCATTTGGTAAGAAGTTTAATCCAGAAAGGAGAAGAGCAGATATACCAGAAGGCTTCGGATCAACAGCAGCGGATGAGATTCTTGGCGGTGTCAATATGGAGCCCAAATATCTACCAAGCAACTTCGAATTAGATTACAGCAAAATTAAATAGAGAGACGCAAAAATGCCCGCCGTGAGGTTATGACTTCACGGCGGGCATTCTCGTCTCTTAACTAATCGTCAATGCCCTTGCATTTGATTCCATTTGCTTCACACAAAAGAAGAATGTTATATTGCAAGTCATCAAAGTCATCAAGATGTTCTTCAAGCTTATTGTTAACATCTGTTGCGCTTGTGAACGTTACACCAAAGAAACTAACTCCACCTCCGAGAAGCATTGGCCCCATGATGAAGGCAAAATAAACCCACATAGGTGTTCCTGGAGGAAGCTTTGGAAATCCAGCCGGCACAGGCACAGGAACAGTATCTCCTTCATCTGAGTTATCGGGGGATTCAACAATCATAATTTCCTCACTATCAATCTAAAAGTGCAGTGTAAAGTACAGCATAAACTGAACTCAATTCTTCTAATGATATTGGCTTCTCAGAACCAGCAGGCCAAAATCCATTCCAGTTACGAGCGTTTGGCACAGAACAAGTCCTCGATCCAATCCCATCAATTCCAGTAGATGTTGGTCCGCCTCGTGCTCTACCAGCAGCCTCCAGCCACATCACTCCAATCTCTGCTTCGCCATCTCCAGCAGGGACAACACGAAGCAAGAAGGAGTGACCACCACCACCAATCCATCCCTGACAAACTAACCAATCGCCTTCAACTAAATCTGGTGGGATTCCTTCTTGGTATGATTTAGCAAGCCCCATGTCTACTACCATCTCCGGCGCGCCGGCATCACCAACAGACATGCACATTGCAGTCAGCCAATTCTTTGAACTCATAGTAATATTCCTTCCAAGTAAAAACTGAGAAAGACCAATACTTTGAGCTACCCATGTGCAGCAATTGATGTATGGAGACATCGGCCAGGGAGAGCCCATCGGATTTCTTAGCTGGGCTCCTCCTCGGCGAGACTTGTGAAAACCATAACGCGCCCCCGATAGCTCAGGTAGGCAAGCAACCCTAAGAAGTATATCCCAACAAGACATTATCCGTTGTCAAAGCTCAAGACATCTTCATTGCTAAATCTGTCTCCAGATACACGATAGGATTGGTCAGCCGGGGTAGAGTCCTGAATGATCTGTCGCATCATCCCGTCGTTTGTTAGCCTCATCTGGCGCAAGATCCCAACAAAGTTATCTGGCGCTCCATTGTGGAAGTAACCAACAGGCAGACTAACCATCGTACCACCAGCAGTTTCAAATCGTGGCGGAGCAGGAGCAAGATAACTCATGCGCTCAAGCGCAACAAAGTTAGCTGGAGCAGCAGGATTAAATGCTCCTACAGATGGATCATCAGCACCGCCATTATGGCCTGTGAAGTGCGCTACATTATTCCAGAATGCATTCGGAATGGCAGCAGCAGAACCGTTTACAATCATACCATAAACTCGGCCAGGAGTTCCTTCACCATCTGCATCCGTAGGTGGATCAAACATTGCGCCGGTGATTAGTCCAAACCAGTTTTCTGATCCGCTGTCGCCAAACCAGATACTGATAACTTCATCAGAACCAATACAGAAGCAAAGGTCTACCTGCTCTGTGGCATCAGAAGTGATCAATCCTGTTGCTCGCCAATAGCCAGACCATCGTGCAGCACCATAAGGAGCGGCTGCGCCGAGAGGCGAACCAAGAGTGCCACCATCAGGAGCGAACCCGATCATTAGGCAATCAGAGTTGTTTGAATGCGGGCTCGCCATCTGTGCATTGTTAACACCAAAGGCAACCAGTACACGGAAATTTGGTGTCGCGCTGGCTGCAACAGGACCGAGCTCGACGTATCCGGCAGCGGAAGACTTAACTTCCCACCTTGTAACATCTCCGATGCAAAGAGCAATTGTATCAACAACATCCTGGAGGGCATTATTATTGGCAGGGATGCGGGTGTTGGTCATCTGCCAAGTAAGAGTAGGAGCGGTGGAGGGCATGGTTATCCTTTTTAAGTTGTAACTGCGAAGACTTTCTTAATATGCTCAACAGCGGCTGCACGCTGAACTACTCGTGCATTAGCAACAGCCGATACTTGTTGCTTTGATGGCGTTGATGGAGTCGATGGAGTCGCTCCCCATTCTTTGCTTGGCCAAGAAGCCATGATTACTCCTGAAACGTCAGAACGGCTTCTACTGTTGCTGTTCCAGCATCGAGCGTTAGGCCCAAATACCATCCGGCATAATTAGTAGTATCCGCAAGTTGTGCATCGTTAATGACAAACGCTTTATCAACATCTAAGATTAGAGTCGCAAGAGTAGCATCACCTGCGTCAACTTCCCAGGCTCCAGTAGCTACTGGAAGGATATAGCGATTATCTGTATTCTTATGTCCAAGTGTAACCTTAGTAAATGAAGCTGAGCCAACAATAGCGCTAACATGGAAGATCATCCTTGCGATCTTTCCCTGGCGCGGAGAGCTACCAATATCGCTAATCAATGTCCGAGCGTGAGCATTGGTTGCTGCGATACCTGACCTAATAACATTACGAACGACTATCATAAATTCCTCTAATAATCTGTGGATTGTTTAAAATTAATTGGACCCTGTCCAGCGATTTTGAATGGGCTTCGAGCAGATCGTTCCTGTTGTTTCTTAAAAGATGTTGATGTAACTTGTGTTGTTTTAAGGACTCTAATGTTAGCAAGTATATTTGACATGGCATCAATGCGCCTCTTATTCTTAAAGAATTTCTGCTGCTTAGGATCGTATCTGTAAATATTAACACCTAAGAATTGCTCTGCAAGATGTTCGTAGTCGATCGCACCTTCAGCTTCCATCTCTACGGTTTCATCCGCATAAATCTTTTTAGATATATTGATGAATCTACTGTATGGAATTTCTCCAAGAGCCCAAGCAACCTTTGGATTCACTGTGACCCTACCATCATCTCTCAATCGAAATCCAACCAATCTCTTCATCCACGGTGGGCTTTTCTTAAATGAGTTTCCAGACTCATACTGTGTCTTATGAATACCACCTTCAATATTGGGGTAAATTGGGCCACCACGATACGTATCATAGTTAGTGATATATTCCATTACAGTCGTAGCTAAGAATGAAGTACGCGATCCAATCTTAGCAATTGGCTCTCCACCAGGGGCTACGATATCTGCAAGCTGCAGCACTTCCTGAACTGGAAGGTTAAAGCCAGAGTATACATGTGTCTTAACAGTGCCGGTCTCCTCATCAATATCCTTGCCAAGAAAGACCATCTGCTTGTGGAACCAATCGGGAACGTCTTCAGGCATAGCTGGTGAATTGAACCCTGCACCAGTTGTGTTCTGAGCATTGAAAACCTTATGAGGCAGCATCACCCTGCCAGGATTCTCAAATACCTGAGTACCCATGACTCTCGTTGCAAGCTTTGTGAAGTTATAGAATGGGATCATGCGGCGCACAAACCGCCTTTCAAATACACTAAGCTCTGAGTAATCGTGTAGGAAATTCCTTACAACCCTGCCCGTCTCATTGAAACTTCCAGTAGCCTTGTATGTGTAGATTCCGAGCATAAGTCTGGTGGGTAATTCCGAACCGAGTTCTTGTGCGCGGAAGAGGTTCTTCATTCTATATGCTTCTTTTTTTAGCAACGCACCGACAACAAAACCGAGTCCTGCTCCGGCTGGTCCGCCAATTGCCCCACCGATTCCTGCGCCGGTAGCTGCTCCGAATAAACTCTGCAATCCCTTTGGCAGAGTTGTATCAAAGACTTCAGCACGCATAAAAGAGGTCATCACGCCACGCTTAGCAAGCTCATCACTAAGCTCTTTGACTGTGATCCCCTTTCCAGTTTCCCCTCGGTAACGTATTCTTTGCTCGCCTAATTTAGCGATCTTTCCCTCGCCACCTCGACCGACCAAGTCACGGAACTTTCTAAAGTTCGGACTTTCTGTGGACCAATAGTAATTGAGAACTCTTGTAAAGTCTGTAAAGTTCCCTTCATCAAAAAGGCCAAGACCAGCACGAAGATAATTAAGGGAGACATTACCAATGGTATTGCGGGCTGCTGTGGAGAACCACGGAGCAAGAAGAGGAACCTTAAATAGATTCTGAATCCTATCATACCCACGCAGGAAGCCATTAACCAACTTACTTGCGTTTGGATCATACAGTGAAGTGGTCATGTCACGAAGTACTCGACCAATCTCCTCTGGAACATAATAGGTTTGTGCAGCGCGGCCAATGATCGTTTCTGGCAAATCCTTCTTCAGAGCAGGGACAAGGTATTCGACATTGTTTTTACCGCCCTTTGCTGTATTCATCATCATGCGATCAATGAGGGCCTTCTTAACTTTATCTGCGTCCTTCCCCATCAAGACCAGCTTGTTGCTGTCCTTGACCTTACGGAAAAGAATGTCATGGATCTTGCCTGCCTCATCCATGTATCTTCCGCCGCTAAGAATCTTGATCTTGCTATCAAGATTAGCTGCGGCAGCATTGACAATGTCTAACATCTTTTGGTTTAGGGCATCTGTCTCAGCAGGATTGTCCTTTACTTTAGCAAGCTGTTCTTCAATCTTCTTAACTGCTTTGCCCATCTTCCTGCGAGCGGTACGGGCTGGCTTAAGTTCGGCAGCAGAAAATAGCCTGCTGATATCAGAGTTGACACGCTCAACTCCAGCTCGATTCTTAAGCCTGCTCAGATCCCTTTCGTCCATCCGAGACCCATTACGCTTAACAACTTCCTCCATGCCCATATGGGCACGTCCATCCTTCATTATCTCTGGTGTTCTGGACGGGTTTGTAATCTTCTTCATGTTTGCGATAAGTGCATCTCTTGAGCGCTCTAATCCCTTTATCAATGCATCTTCCCTTGCTACTTCATACGCATTCCGTGCAGTAAATGGAGCATTTACATTTACATTCGCACTCTCCATCTTAGCAGCTAACTTTCTTTTCCTAACAACGATGGATGCATCTTGCTGCTTAATCTTGCTGGCAAGCTGCGCAGCTTGAGCCTTCATCTTCATTTCACTAATGGACGCGTTCTCTAAGGACTCCTTTACGCCTTCTTCCATTGGCTCAAAGTGTGGCTTTGCCCTCTGCCTGAAAGTAAGCTTGGTGACTCCTCCACCAAAAAGAGACCCAGAAGCCTTTCCTTCTACTGCACTAAACTCGCCTGCGTGGAGACCAAGAAACTGAATTAGCTTATCAGCTTCTCTGCCAGTTAGGGAGCTAATGGACTTCTTACCAAGGAGACCTTCTGTAACCTGTAGAAGATGCTCTGCATGAAAAATATTCCGTCCCTTCCTGGTCGTCCCACCAAGAGCCTTTTGTAGCTTCTTAATCTTCTCAAGCTGCACAGGAGCAATCGGGGTGAAATCAGTAATGTCACCATAATTGACCCGAGTAGAATGCATTCGGATAACCATCTCTTCAGGGAGTTGAGGAACAAAATCTTGGAATTCAAGCTTCCTTCTAATACCCTTCGATCCAGCCTCCTTCTTCAATAGAGTTTTAAACGCCCGCTCGGCGCCTGCTCTGAGAACCCTGTCAGCAGACTTCTTAACCTTTTTACTGAGAGAAGGCTGCTCGACTGCGAATCCTTTGAGCCTTTCAATCAGGTTAGGAAACAGATACTCCAATGGGGTATCAAGCTCATCGCGTGTAACCTTGTCAAGCTTCCTAACAAGGTTGAATACCTCTGTGAGAGATGCGTCCTTGCCGGTAGTTGCACCTGCGGTTGGCCACTTGAAAGGATCGCCAAAAGAATTATCGTAAAAGCTCCTCAGCACTTCAGTCAATTCAAGTTCTGCGCCCTTATGCTTAAATGAACCATTAAATGTCTTAGACAATTGAGCCAGACCATTTGGACGGACCCTCGAAGCAATCTCTGCCGCTGCGGGAGAAGTCAACCTTGTACTCTCATCCATCCTTAGATAATCGAGAAGATCAAGATTGTGCTTTACATTTTCAGCTCCACGCGGAGTGAAGCCAAGCCTCTCATACAAGTAAGGTGCTTCACCCTGCACCTGATCAAAATTATGCCATCTGGCCTCTGATGGTTTTTGGACCTGTAGAATCTTCTTGAGATGAGACGCAACAAACTTGCCTTCGTTTCCCGCTTGGTATACCATCAACGGCGCAATGCCATAATGAGTTTTAACAAAGTCGTAAAACTTCTCCATCTCAATCATCTTGACAGATGCCATCTCTCTCTTATGGAGGATCCTGGAAATGTCTTGCTCGATAGCTTCTTCACCGAAAAGCTTAGCAGCATCATCCAGGGATGCAATCTGACGATGCATCTGGAAGCCCCTCAACAATGAGAATTGGCTATTGTCAGAATCCTTGACTCTGCCAAGCACAAGATTCTGCGCGTCACTGGTCTTGTAAAACCTATGAACGTAATCTTCAAGCCTCTCAATTTTGAAGCCAGCTTCATTTTCTCGCGCCATGATTTGTTCAAAGCGTTCCTTAGCCCACTTAACTCCAGCCAATACTTTAGGATCAATATTTGCACCGTCTTTTGCAAATGTTCCCATCATTGTTGGAGTGCCTTCAGAGAAGGTGCGAGGGGTTTGCACTTCGCCTGCATCAATGATGCGTGTAACTTCACTTAGCTGATCAGTACTAAGTTCGAGGCCTTCCTTAGAAAGCAATTCCTTGTAGATCTCATTTTCGACTCTTGCGGACTCCTTGGCGATTGCTCCCTTGGTGAGAAACATCTGATCTTGAAATTCAACAGGAGTATTAAGCTTCTTGTGGAATGCTGGAGCAATAGCTTTAAACGCTGGTCCAACTACAGGGAGCGTGCTAATAGCTTTGCCAGTCTTAGCAAAATCAATACCAATATCTTTCTGCTGGACACGGGCTGTCTCTTTGAAAAGATCCTCAACCGTTCTGGTTGCAAATGTATTTGGATCTCCTGGGCGGACTGCTGTAGCTAAGGCGTCCGTAGGTTTCTCAACTACACCGCGCAATGAATCCTTAAGCTTGCTCCACCTACCAATGCTTGTCGAGCGCTCAAGTGCAAGCCTGTCATAGTTATCAACCATGTGCTTGCCAATCATATCGTGGAACCGATACATGTGGTGGTCTTCAAGAAGCCTATGGGGCGAGCCAGTAAGTCCCTCATGTGTTTTAGATGCTTTCTTAGCAGCCTCTTCTACAATTGGCCTTACTTCACGAGCAGCGTAATGGTACATCTCCATACCATGACGAGACAGTGTAAGCTTCTGCGTTCCCTTTGCAAGCTCCCTTGTTCCGACTTTTGTTAGTCCCTGAACTCCAACCTTTGTCCCAGCCCCGACACCAAAGGTAAGATAGGTAAGTGGATCTAAGGCAATATCAAAAGCAAGACCACCCCAGAAACTCTCAAACATATCAGAGTAGTATGGGCGAGTCTTGAAAGACTTGTACCAAGCAGATGGAGTAAACCCCATCTTGAGTGATCCAACTTGAACAAGAGGATCATCAATAGTAGCTTTAGTCGCTGCTGCTGAGGCGTAGTTGCCAAGAGAAAGAACATCGATGATGCCCTGCGAAAATCCACCAGTAAGATTTCCGCTGGCTTCCTCAAAGCCCCACATCTTGTCCCACCAAGTCCTTTGATTTGCGACCTTGGCTTCTTCAGCTGCCTCGGGATCAATCAAGCCACGGCTAACGGCTTGATCGACAGACCACTTCAGCTTGGCATCTTCCTCTGCATACCAATCCTTTGTCCCCTTCCTTCCGTCAGAGCGATGGTATAGATTATTGCCTGCTGCTGCATTAAGCAATTCTTCTTGTTGTTTGCTGTAGCTCATTTAGTTACCTTCAAGCTTCTCGACATCTTTATTCAACGGCTTAAATTTCTCTTTTGCCTTCTGTAAGGCCTGCTCCGCTTCATAGACTTCTGGTGTTACTTTGCGTGCAGGCTTCACCATGGTGCTGGGGCCACCGTATCCGAACTCGTCGATTGAAAGAGGGTCGCCGTAATACTCAATCGGTGCAGGCTTATCTCCAATTCCAATCTCGAATCTTGTCTCAAGATCCTTATGGAGCTTTTCAAGCTTGGCCTGTCCTTCTTTAGCAAGCCTAAGTACATCCTCAGCAACCCCGAGTTCATCCTTCGCTTCTGACCAATCGGTATAAAGCTTGCCCTCTTTTGTATCGGCTCCAACCCAATCGCCCTTCCCTGTAAGGACCACATCTTTCCCTCCCTTCTTAGCAACACCGCCAGGACTAACCTTGGTAGACATCTTCTCAGTATCAACATAGCCCTTACTTGGACCAGAAGGCTTCTTTCTAACTACATTAGCATCCCAGATAGACATGTCCTGGTCATTGTCCTCCCCCATATTTTTAGCCCACTCATAAAACAAATCAGCCTGCTCAGTTCCTTCTCCATCCCGTTCCATATGGGCGGCCATGGCGTCCCTGCGCTTGCGGAGGTCTACTGCCCATTCTTCCGTGCGAGCAGCGATTGCCTTAGGATCAGTCATGGTCTCAATATCAGTTATGTAATTTACTGTTTCCCATGTCATATACTCAGCTTCATGCCTAATATCGGCACCAGCTTTATTACTCGTAACAACCATTCCATCTTTGTTATAGAAATAATTTCCATACGACTCAGAAAGTAATGATCTCGCACTTGGACGAGCACTCCCGTTCTCAAGACCAGCCTCGAACACCTGATTCGCACGCTTTTCAGCTGTCCACTTCTTCTTCATCCCGTCAAGATGATTCAAGTCATAGATCACACCATCTATCACTTCCTGCTGCTCATCTCCATCCAGCCTGTCCCATCCGCTACGACCACCAGCTTCAGCCATGGCAAGATTTTCAATGGCTGCTTGCTTCCCTGTATTTGGAACCCATGTAATTTGACCAGCTCCATCAAATTGAGCCAGGACCATTTCCATAGTCAACTCGTTAGTCTCCAAGCCCTCTAATGCCTGTGCAGCTTGCTCTTGCGTAAGCTTCGGAAGTGCATCACTCACTTCACCACTTGCGACTTTCCTAATTTCATTCTGGAGAAATCCTGGTTCCCAATTACTATAAACAGCGCCACTTGCCCCCTGAATAAGTTGATCAGGAATCTCGTCATAGGACTTATGGCCGCCAAGAGTTCCTTCATATCTGGCGAATTTACTATCTTCTGCTTGGAGAGCCCTGTCAGCTTCCTGCTGCTTGTTGATCTCGTTCCTCTCCCAATATCGCTGTGCGCGATTAGCAGCCTGATCTTGCTCGCGTGAGGTCCGTTCAAGATCTGCTTCTTCTGACTGGAACTCCTGTAGGTCATCCTGGAGCTCAACTTGATGTTCACGTAGGAGAGCTGCTTGTTCAGACTGGAAGACTAACGACTCATCAAACTGACGAACACCTTCTTCAAAACTTGTATCAAAGCGGCGCGTTGATTCATCAAATTGCTCACGCTCGAATTCGTATTCACGCTCTTCAACAAAGCGGGCACGTTTGATCTCCTCGCCGACCATGTAGCCTTCGAGGACCTTGGCCATCGCGCCAAGACCAGTTGTGTCGTTTGGATTTTGGGAAGGAATAGGCATTTACTTTACCTTATCAGTGCGTCAATAGTTGATGAGCTAACTGTACCTGATTCAATACTATACCCAGGATCAACTGCCCCAAGATTAGCATCCCCTTCACGGTATTTAATTACCTCAGTCATCCAAATATTATAATCAGTCAGGGCATTTGGGTTTGCTGCAATAATCGCCTCAAATTCATTCTGGCTAACTGCTCCAGTCTGAAGATCATTCGCAATCAAATCCTGAACATTGCTGCTGTCTGGTGGAACATCACGAGCCATTAGATTATTGCCAACTGACCGTACATCCTGAAGATCACTTAATACGGCCCTTCTCTCTGCGATCAAATCCTCTTCAGTAGAGAGCAGCTCTGCCTGCTGGTCAAGCTGGTCAACTCTCTTTGCAGGACCAAAAACAGATTCTTTGAAGGCGGCCATTTCAGGTACCTCAACCATTTGCGCCCCGAACTCTTCCTCGGCAAAATCACGCTCTTCAGTGGGTGTTTCCCTTGCAGCCTCGCGAGCTTCGTAATCCGTTGTCGCAAATTCCATCGCTCGCAAATCATCTGGACTTGCATCAAGATCACCGAGAGCACTTCTATCTGGAGGGCGCTCAAATCCGTAAGTACGAAGACCCTTCTCTCGATCTACATCAAGAGCATTAAGTGCAGCCATCTGCTCATCTGGATTCAGCCCAGCATACTCTTCAGGAGTGATATCCTTTGCAGCTACTGCGGCCCCGCCTTCAAGCGCTCCACCTGCTGCTGTTGCTTGTCCAGCGACCGCAGCAGCAGCGCCACCAAGAGCACCAAGCTCTCCCATCCAATCTGGTCCCTGAGTCGCACGATCAAATAAATCCTGCCTGCCCATTTCTTCCCGAACGATGCGATCTTTTTCTGAAATATCTGCTCTGGCAGCAGCGGGGACAGCAGCAGCAGTAGCTACAGCTTTTTCTTTAGCGATATCAGACCTTGCTCTGGCAGAAAGATCTTCTTGTGCAGCACCAGAAAGTCCAGCACGAGCAGCAGCCTGTCTTGTTCCAATTTGAGCAGCTTCTTCCTTTCCCGTTTGTAATACATTTGCAGAAGAAAGGAAATCACCGAGATAATCTACTCCTCCGATTCGCCTTTCAATCTCTTCATCTCTTAGCTTGGCCTGCTGAAGCGCCAGCCTTTGTTCTTCGTTCTGCCAGCTTCCATAAATAGCCCCTCCAGCAGCGCCACCAAGACCACCAATTAAAGCACCATATGGCCCTCCAACCTGCAAGCCGAGACTGGCGCCAGTCAATCCACCACTTGCAGCAGATCCATAAATATTTTGTTGGCGCTGATACCTATCCAACTCATAATCATCATCGTATGCCATTTTTGCCTCTAAGCAGGAACATTTCCAATCAAAGAAGTATCTGATTGAATAGAACCATATCCATAAATAAATTCAAGACTCAAAGTAGAAGAAATCCACATAGTAGAAAATGGGGGAGTACCAAGAACGTTTTGATTACTTCCATTAAAGTTTGGAAGAGCAGCTCCAGCAAATTCATAAACATTATCAATAAATGGATCAGCACCAGCCGCCCTATATCCTACAGTTCCAGCACCTCTATATTTCATAGAAAAATTGTACCACCTGCCACCCTTGAGGACGACCTCTCCACTAATAGTTTCAAGTTGCCACTGAGGAGAGTGAACTGTCTTATCTTCAACCATCTGCCAAGAACAATGAGTCGCTTGGACACCTGTATCTGGAGCAAGAATATTAGGATTAGAATTTACAAATTCATCTAAATATAAATTTGGATTGGTATCTACAAAAAGACCTAATCTCATTGCGATATCTTTTCCAAGCGTAGTCCTGTTTGGAGGCGCTGCATTCTCCCAGGTCGCCAACAACCCACCAGATCTAATAAACTCTGCTACCGATGTATAATTGCCAAGATAGTAAGCCAGCCCTCTCATTCTGACTACGCATGCTTGTGGCACATACACCTTAAGGCTTGTAAACGGGACTGTCTGCCACATAGAATAACAATAACCAGGAGCATATCTATTAGGGTCTGGTGCATTCCCATAAACAATTCCGTCCTCTTGAAAATCCCAATAAAAAGACGGGCCAGGGCGGCCGAGAAGTTCCATCATAAATCTTTGTTGGGAAATATAAGCCGCCGCACCAACATCCTGATTTCTATAGGTAACTTCGTTATATGCTTTATTCTGTTGCTCGTAAGCAAGAGTGTAATCTAAAACATTATGTGCTCTAACTGTAGCAGAAGAGATCTTGCTTCCAGTCAATTCTCTAATAACAAATTTATTTAAAGTATCATTTTGGGTATCTGTTCCAAGAGCTTGCTCTTGGAGGAAACCCTTCAATAATTCAAAATTACCATCTACAATAGTAGCATCTAATGTGCTACCAACAAGTGTAAAAGCTCCGACCGGCATTATGTAGAATCCCGCGCAATAAGTTCAAGCTTAGCTACATCAAGTTCGTGAACGTCTTTTGTCCCGTTGCCATTACTTAAGGTTCCATTTACACGGATCCCAATTGCCCAGTGAGTAACGGTTGGGATATTTACTCCGTTCTGACTCTTCACAATAGCGACAGTGTTGCACTCTCGCTTACCATACATTGTCCTTGACCACCAATTTGCGGCTGCTCCAGTATGGTAATGAGTAGTTTTTCCAGTCCATCTCGGATCTGTATGCGCCATTGTATATCCAAGAAACTTTTCAGAATTAGCCCATAGAGTATAGGTGACTCCATTATCTACTGAGTAACCAATTCCAATTTCATATGAACCAGTTTGCCAATCATGAGACCTATACATTCCATGCAGATAAATAACTGGGTTTAATAGTTCAGTTCCATTTGGAGCAGTGGGCTGTGTTTGTCCATGGGCGACAACAACTCCAGTCCAGTTCCAGGCTCCAAGCTTTGTAAGAACTCCTGCAAAAATTTGCGAGCCAGCCTTCTTTGATCTCGCATAAATTATTGGGGGCTCCATCAAGTGTCTGTAGCGAATAGATCGTTTACGGAAAGAATTAATATCAAATTTTGTAGTATTAATCTTTAATGTCAAATCAGCAAATCTTTGATTGAGTTCAGATTCTTTAATCTCTACTCTATCAAGTGTCGTTGTATAAAAAAACTTTGCCATCAGACAGCCCTTCTTACAGCGACATATGCTTCTCTTCCATCATAGTGCGCAAAAGCCCAAGTAGCAAAACGAACATCTGCTGCTGCAAGCAAGCCGACTTCAAATACACCAGTATCAGAATAAAAATGACATTGCCCACTTAGACTATGCGCTCCATCATTTGCTGGAATCTCTTCAAGCCTTTCATATGTAGCGCCAGTCCACCTTAAAGGCCATTCATGTTCAAGCCTGTCTGCGGCCCTCCACAAAAGTTGTCCATTAGCAAATGGAATAATTCTAATAAAATTATTCTGAACAACTACACTATTTTCTTTAATGTTAATTGCCCAATCAAGCCAATAGCCACCTCCAGGAGCTGATTTGATATGCAAATCAGAACTTGTTAACTTTGGATATTGATTGAATGGATGAGGGGACGATGAAAACTTCTCAGTTCTATTGCCCCACATTTCTTGAACAGAATCAAGCTTCAAATGCTCTCTTTTGATCGTTCTCAGAGCAATATTGTAATCACCAAGCTCATTAAGTTGAGAAGCCCAAAAAAGGAATTGCTCCTCAACAGACCTTCTATTAATTGAACCGTCTGCAACAATTCTATGTGGACTAATCGGGTACAATGATTTTCTCCACTTCGATCTTTGGCGGCTGCTTGAGTAGCTTCAACTCTAACTTAACTCGCCTATGATTATCAAGATCAAGTTTTGGAGTGTCTTTGATAATCGGAATGCCATTATCATCAAATGCCCAAGTTACTTTCCTAAGCCTTGGTTCTCCTCTTCTACGGCGAATCTTCATTAGCTTTCCTCTGGCCTGAAAGGGGCACTATAGGTGATCTCAAAACCTTTAATCTTAACAAGATGCCCAGCAGAAAAATCTACACGAATCCTATGATAAAATCCAACAGCAGGTTTCTGATGGCTCATCTGAAGTAATACATCCCCAGGAGCTTGCCATTCAGTCCCGGCATATAAAGCATCTGGCTTGTTCCAGTATGGTGGGAAAATCTTATCGACTAAGTTAATACCATCAAGTGGAATTGCAACTCCATCGCCAGTCTCTTCCGAACTCCTGGTCTCTCCAGATACGATTAAATCAACCGTTAAAACTGAAGACGGCTCCATAAGGATACGAACATCGTTGATTGTACGCTGTTCCATAAGGGATCCAGAAACGATGCCAGCGGTCTCAATTGTGGCAGCCGCAAATGTTCCACCACGATAAAGAACGTATACACTATCGTCTACACCAACGACCTCTTCGTTCCAATATGCAATATCGTTAACGGTGTCGTTTACAACAAACCATCTTGATGTACTGAAGTTATACATCAGTATAACATTATTCGCCGCGCTTACTTGATCTCTACGAATCGCAAGGTAATACCAGTCATTAACTTTTACTGCTGACCTTGTAGACACACCAACTTCGCCAAGATAATACTTTTCAATATAGTATGGTGCATGGACATATGTATGTTTTACACCATCATAAAAACCGAAACCTTCATTCCAAAGGCCAAAAATAGCACCATCGCCTACAGCAACGAAGGTCGATCCATATCTGCTTCCATTTACAATATCTTGTTCAAGTAATGCTGGGCCAGCAGAGCTTTCATACCAGACTTCTGTAGATGTTCTTCCAATAACAAAAAGCCTGTCACCTGCCGGAACAAGGGCTGTTATTGTACTGTATGCAGAAAATTGCTGAGTAGCTCTAAACTGACCAAATAAAGCAATATCACTATACCAAACATTCTCATCAAAAGAAACAATGTAAATTCTTCCAGCAAAAGAAGTTCCCATCCCACCTGATGGTGGCCCCCTAACAAGCAAGTCGACTTGTGAAGCCCCTGAAAGAACTGGATCTGTTAGCCTCTGCCATCTCCTATGTTGAACAGTACCCTCAACATAGACCTCTGTATAAAAAACATTATCCTGGCCAAGTGGAGAGCTGTCATCAGGATTAAGAGTTAGCGTCCTGCCCTGCCTCATGTAATGAATATGAACATCTCTTCTTGGTGGATCCCAAGAAACATGAGTAGAGGTAGAATCCCAAGACTTAGCAGCGTCAAGATGATGCTGAGCTTGAATAGCGCCCGGCGCAGAAACCTTACCATGGTTGCCATACTTGTCTACATACTGAACACACGTTCTGTACCAACCCTGAATAGAAGCTCCTCCAGGGTTCGTTCTCTGAGTACCTGCTCCAGCAAGGTAGCCTTGACTAAAATGATAGTTAATATATCCATTAACATAAGGATCAGCTGCATAGCTACCATCCCATGGTAATGCGACAGATTCAGAAACCGGAGGAGCTGGAACTTCTTGCACGCCAAGTGGAACGACGCCATCAACGCCATCCCACAGCATTGGGAAGTCACCTTCATTCAAGATGATAAGCTTAGACTGATGCACAAACATAGTAGGGTAACAATTGCCCTCATATTCCTTCCCAAGGAAAGAATAAAGAAACCTATATCCATTACCTATAATTTCATAAAGCTTATCGCCAGCCACAACAACAAGATGTTCAACTTCAAGATAATCAACAAAGCTAAATATTCTTGTATAATCAATCGAGTTACTAAGGGGAGTACCGTATCCATTAGTAAATGGAGATTCTGGCCTTGATCGATCAAAGTAATCAGACCTGCCTGGATAGTTCTGAAGATATCCACCAGGAACAGGATAAAAGTTAATCGTGTTCTCATCAAGAAGTGTTGCCTTGGCCTGTTCAAGACCAGTCATTCCCTCAATAAGAATCAGTATTCGTGGTTGTACTGGCATTAGTATCTAAAGGTGTAAGTCATGGTAGGATCGTATTGGCCCTCATCATTCGGGACACCATCCAAAACATTAATCTCTTCAAGCCCAGGATCCGCAGCATTCGCAGTCTTGTCCTTACGGATCAAGTAAGCAAGCTGCTGCCTGAACTTAACGATTGCCTGATGCTGCTCAGTTATCCCCCTATTAGAAAGGGTAATATAAGTCGAAGCGCCCATTGGAAGAAGCTCAGTAACTACGTTTTGCTTACCAAGTGGAATCATATCATTAGGACTTGGGCGGCCACCATAATTGTTAATATGTCTGGCATATACAGTGTATAGAGCATCTGGCCACATATGCCATAGGATGTCTACCTGCGGGCCATCATAATAGCGCTCTTGTCCAATCAGCTGCTTCGCAGAAAGTGAGTCAGTAACGAAGCTCACCGTATTACGAGGATCCTTGAAGCCAACCTTGTATGCAGGATACCGAGAGCCAGTCGGAGATGCTTCTGATCTCCACAGGATCAACTGATAAGATTCATTCTCTTTAATATTAGCAACGGCTCCGTCATATCCCCATGATTGGCTTCTTGGGCCGCCAGTATAAGTATGTCGTGTACTCGGGCCGGGCTTAGAGTGCCTATTACATTCTGGATCATATGCAGTCCAGAAATATTCATAGGTTCCATTTTCAATGTTTCCAGCACCAGGAGCGCCATTAACGATAGGCGCATACAAAGGCTCTGGAATAAATTTCTCTTCTGAGACCTCGTACTCTTCCGGCAATCCAGAAGAGTAAGCGACATGCTGCTGCCCTCCTGAGCGTCTCCAGAAATTATCAGTAGTTGAGAAGAGCCTTGTCCCATCAACCTCAACAGTTTTAATCATCCCTGTCTTCAGTGTAAGGTTTGCCCTGTAAAGTGTCATAAGGACACCAACTGCCACAGTAGTCCCAACAGGCGCATCAAGATGTAGCCTGTTAAGTGCAGTATCTACAATGGTAACCATGAATGGAATGTTGTCAATCTCAAGGAACCTGCCAGTGTGCGTATGGTCAAACGTAAGTGCGCCACTGCCCTGGATGTATGAATCTCCAGCAGTCCAAGTATATGTCTCGGTCGAGACAATCGGCGCAAACGTCCTGAACCTTGTGTCTTTCCAATTCCACGGCCACGGCTGTTCCCTGATCAGACCATAAATAGTCTCAAACCAGTGCCATTGCAAATCAATAGAACCTCGCTGGCCAACACCAGCGAGCATAAGTTCAACAAGGTAACTCGCTTTCAAGCCTAATCCGGTTGCCATCTATACCTCTCATGAATAGCAAACCCCGGTTGGAGGATTCTCCAACCGGGGTCAACGTTAAGATATAAGCTATCGCATATATCGGGGAGGCATGTCAACGAGCATATCTACAAAGCCAGCGAGAGTGGTACCGCCATTTTCATAGAAGGTCCCGACAGCGCCACCTTGCCCGACCGGAAGATTCTCAAGAATCTGCGCAGCGAGCGGGCCCGGCATATTGCTTGTATCCTGGACTGCACCATTAGTACCGTTACTGTTATCCAGGCAGGCATTATGCCTAAGAGTACAGGCACCATCAAGGTCCGTGAGAGCGAAGTAGCGTCCACGGCGGACAAGCCAAATAGCATCGCCCTCCTGAAGCGCCGTGCTCCACACAGGCTCACGAACAGTGGTGCTACCAATTTCAGAAGTAGTTTCTGAATATTGACTCAGCATCGCGCCCGCAACCAGTGCATTCTGAACAGGTGCGCCACCAGTGAACGCCCCAGTCTCCAGCAAGAACTTACCTCGGCATGCAGAAGTAGCCCCGACCCTAATAGTCAAGGCACCTGCGCCAACGGGGTGTACATACAGTACGAGCCCCATAGGCCACCGCTGTCCATCCTCATCAACATAAACAACGTTGCGTTCGAGGCCGGCCTGGAAAACATCTCCAAGCAAACTGTCGTACTCACCATTGGCAATATCGTCAGCAAGAATAATCGTAGTTGGAACAGAGTTTCGAAACCGGGAATCAGGATCTGTATCCGTCCACCCAGTCACAACATTGTGAGTATTAGCCACTTTAAATTCCTATATTAATATTTTAGATTAGATTGTCAGAGAATTCTACACTAATATCACAGGTACGTGCGACTGCATCCCTGACCCCAATCCTCGCAGAAATGCGAGTACCTGGAAGCAAGTAATCAGAGCTAATAAGAAAGCGCCCATGTTCAGGAACCTTAATAGTTGCAATAATTACTTCAGCAGCAGCAAGACCCTTCGCAATATCAATCTCATACTCATCCGCAGCAGACTGATTATCAGAGATAATAGCAGAAAGCCGAAAACGAGATGTGACAGCGGCAGCAGGAATAATCTCCACGTATGCGCCCTTGGCGAAAGCTCCGCCAGCGTGAGCTGTGGCTGTCACACCAGCGGCAGCCGCTGGTGCAACTTTAACAGTAGCAGTAGCAATCTGCTCAAGACGATCAAGTCGTGTAGTGGTAGCAAGAAGATTCATTTTTCTACCAAGTCTCCCACCGTGAGCCGTTATCGGAACCGGCTACACCATGGTCGGACATACGGAACAGTCCGAGGTTAAAGGAATCAACCCACCACTTAGTCTCATGAAGCTGACGGTAGGGAGAACGAGGAGCAAGCTGACGCATGCGGACATTCGGGTTAATGAGGGCAAAGAGTCCACCCGCCAAGGAGAGGATACTCTTCTTCGACACAGTCTCGAAGTCGGTTGCGATCTTGGTCTTATCCTTCTTGCCAGTACGGCTTGCATCAAATACATCCTTAAGGTGGAGGCAGTAAATCGTATCTGCCGCACAGTAGGGATCCCAAGATACATCCTGTCCATCGAAGGCGAAGCTGTTAACACCAAACTGGGCATCCAACTTCTTCTGCAACATGTACTGAGGAGCACCAAGCTCAAGCATTCCACGCTTGATGTTCTCAAAGATATTCTGAGTAGTAACCAAATCACTCGGAATAAGAGTTGCAACAGTACACTGACGAATCAGCTGAAGCAGAGCCAAGAAACCAGCAGGAATGGTAGTTCCAGGAGCAACAGTACCAAAGTTACTGGTCAGCTGAACATACTGATTACGCCACCAAGTTTTGGTAGCCTTGTTGATTCCACCGACAACAGCTGTCTGTGCAGCAGGAGCAGCCTTCTCAAGAATGGTAGCGAGGCCATCAGGCTGCGCTCCACCAGAGCCTGAGAAAATAGCGTAACTCATCGCTCGGAAATGAGCAAGAGCAGCTTCCCACTGATTGTACTCAGCAAGCTTAAACAAAGCGCCGGGATTACCTTCATTCTCCCACTCATCAATCTTATCAATTCCAGCAGGAACAGCAAGATAACGATTAGAGTAGTATCCCTTAGCAAGCTTGCTATCAGCAGCATCAGGCAGAAGGTCTCCGCGCTGCATCCACTTACCCGCCGTTCCCGGACCAAGATAAATCGGAACTTCGATATTATCGTAGCAGACAACAACCTGGGCAGTTTCCTTAAAGCGCTTGAACAGGTAGCTCTTCTCAAGCTCCTGAGCAACGAGCGCCTTCTGGCGATTTGCCAGAGTGCGGACCAAGTCAAAATTTTCGCTATACTCCTGCCTTGAACCAGCTGTCCATGAGACTGCAAGAGTAGCAACAAAGATATTATTCACTTCTAATTCCTTGAATGTCTAAAGGTTCTCAAGTACATTAATATCCCCGCTTGCAATCGCCCTTGCAGCATCTGGGTTATGAGTTTTAATGTACTCTTCAATAGAGGAAACCCGACCGCCATCGCCAATTTCAGGCCGGTCCTCTGGGGATTGTCGGTTCTTATCAATGCGGCTGCCATCCCGCATTGATCCTTTCCGATCTCGAAGGGTCTTCTCTTGCGATCTAATAGCGGCATTACGATGCCCCTTTAGAATCGAATCAATCTTAAAAATTGTTAGCATTTCGCGTGGACTAATTCCATTGGAGAACTTATCACGCATGAAATTCTCAAATGCATCAACGTCTCCCTGATCAGAGAAAGCGATTGTAGTATCACCAAACTGCTGTGGGCTACCGATAAGCGATTCCATATCTCGCCGGAACTTATCAGTCCTATCACGCATACGTGATTCTTTCTCACGCCTGTTCATCTGGTTATTGAAATCTTCCTGAGTAAAATTCTTTGGCTCCTCTCCATTGTTCCTCTTCTGCATTGCAGAACGTGCGTTGTCAGCATCTCGCCTCTGACGCTCATGTCTTGCTCTAAGATTGTTAACAAGAGCCTGACTTACTTCATTTGTTTTACTACTGTTGAAGTTTTNCTGAATCGCATTGTATGCGGCACGNCTGTCTTCAGGGACAGAGTCGGAGTTTCCATCCCAACTATCCCAAGAGAATCCTCCACCATCTCCAGCGGGAGCGGGAGCGCTATCTCCAGCGGGAGCGCTATCTCCAGCGGGAGCGCTATCTCCAGCGGGAGCATCGTCACCAGACGTAAAGTAAACAACAAGATTAACCATCGACATTGAATCGTTCCTTTAGTTCTTTATCAGTCAGCACCATTGCTGACGCGATTCGACCACTTGCTTTCATATCCAAGTATTTCCTAACCATTGGATTTTCTGTTTCAAGCTTCTTAATATGAGCAGGCATCTTTCCAGCGTGCCCCTGAGAGCCTCCATCTACAGGAGCCTCATAATGAACATACCCATGTTTATTCATTAGCTGTTCCATATGTGTGCGGCTCTTCGCAACAAGCCGACGAGTTCCCATAACAGGGCCATCCTTTGTATAATGAACACATGGCTCACTCATATGAGTAACATGAGGGAAGCGAGAATCAGAACGAACACGCTCTGACCTTTGTGGCTTAGAAATAATCTTCCTCCAAAGCGGATCTTCGCATTTCATAGGGCAGAATTGTTCTGCAACCCAAGCCAACTCATTATCATTTGGCTTGAAAAGTTCTTCAATTATAAACCCACAACCTTGGCATTGAAATTCAAACTGCGGCATTATATATCTATAACCTATTGAGCGCAGATAGCGCATTGTCTATCGAGCCACCATCTGGGTTCCCTTGAGACGCAAGTGGCCTTCCAGAAGATACCACACCTTGCCCCGGCATACCAGCTTGCGATCTTTCATCAATCATTCCAGGGGCTTGCAGGCGCGCCATAACCTCTGGGCCCATACCAAAGAAGCGCCTACCCTCATCGGCAAGTTCTCGCCAATTATATTCATTCGCAAACTGTGGAAGTGCAGCAACATTCTTAACAAATTGCACAAAAAGTAGCTGAGATTCTGCATTTGCTGGGCCTTCAAGGTCCCTTACAGAAATCTTATAGCGGTAAGAAGTTGTATAATCGTTGCCTCCTGGCTCCAATTCTACAAGGTCTCCACCAAAAGAATACACATGCGCTCTTTGAGTGCTGAAAAGATTTAGTAGATGTACAAGCTTTATCACAGCCTCATTGCCTGCCTTCACTACTGGGCCACGAATAGCTTCCATCATTAATGCAGATGTCTGCAGTAGTGCCTCAGTCTGCCTCGCTGTGATCTTCTTGACCGGAGTTCCACGATCAATATCTGTCTGGCCTGCCTCACCCTGTGCGAGTTTGGATACAAGATTCAGAGATTGAATATGATCATAGGTTAATCCAGGGCCTTCAATATACTTAAGGTCTTCAGCCTGACCCGCCTCTAAATTAATCCTGCCATTGTAATTGACATTGTTAACATTAATCTCTTGAACCTTAGTAATGGACGCCCCGGACCCAATTGTCCACTTGATAGCAAGGCCAGCCCTCATCCTCTTAAACAGCCCCTCAAGAATCTTAGCATAATTATCAGTATATGGTCTAAGATCCTCAATCCAACTTTTTGCGATAATGCGCATAGAGGAACGGCTCTTTGCTGGAATAATGGGAATCATTCCACCATAAGGATTCGGGGCGTTCTTTAGCACAATGCTGGGATGGCTAAGTACATGAGCAAGATACCAACCAGAATATCTTGGATCATTTCTATCACGCCGGATGAATGTGATAGCAACAACGACTGGCTTATCAATATAAGTACCACCAGGAGTTTCATCAATAAGAATCTCAAATTCAGATTGACTCGCTACAATATTATCAGGCAAAGTCATATCTGTAACAAGCTTCAGTTCCTCAAGAGAAATAAGGACAAGCTTAGTCACATAATCTGCGTCTCTAAAATCTTTAGTCTCCCTCGGCAGGACAATAAAGAATGGAGAAACATTTGTAATCCATGGAGCGCCAGCTTCAGGATCAAACGTCACTACAGGTTCAGGAGTACTTGTAATGTTTGGCTCCAATGTAGCATCAAAGGGAGTAATATTGTCAGCCTCATTCCCAAGCTCGGCACGCACCTCATCCTCGGGAACTTCTACATACTCATCTACATAATCTTCTGGATTAAAGGAATTTGGACCATTATGCAGGATGGAGCGCATAATATCAAAGCTATGAAGGTCAAGTGTATGTCCAACTTCCAGCCAGCCAGTCCCAGCCCAGAGGCTATCTTCAGTAGCATCATCAAGAGTTTCTTTAAGCTCGACAGAGCGAGACAGGGAGTTACTCATAATGGTAAGCTCCCTTGCCTTGCCAGCGAAGTCTGGATCGTCAGCATCTACGCGCACAAAGAAATTCTTATGAATCAGGCGAGCACGAACTGCTCCAGCGAACTCCTTAGTCAGATTACCAAACCTCGATCCCTCACCTTCATTATTCATCACATCTCTGTTGTTTCTCCAGATGCGATGATACTTTGATTGGATGTGCCTGTAATCTTCAAGAATACGGGTATTCCATTTGTCTACGTTAAGAGCCATTAGAAAATATCCATTATTGCAAAGTCATCAGAATCAAAGTTAGTTAGTTGCTCACCTAACTCGACCCCATTATATTCCAGTACATTTGAGAATTCTAAATCATGAGGCTTTGGAACTACTTCCTCTTTAACAGAAATTCTAACTCCAACAAGATCATAAATCATATGCCAAGTATGCATCTTAGCCATAACACAATCATCATGCTCGCCGCTCATAGCTTCGGGCCGGCCATCCTTGTTAGTGATAAACTTAGAGACCTCATAAGCAAGATTTTTATCAACGATGCATTCTGGATGCCTGCGCAAATGATGCCTTAGTTCAATAAGCATAGTCTTGCGGTTGCTCGGCAACGTCTTATTCCATGCACGATCTTCATATGGACCATGCCCACTTCTTAAGTAAACTTTGTTGTAGCCAGTCTGCTTAAACATAACCCAACAAGCTTCGCCAACACTGTTGCGTTCAATATTAACCTTTGCTTGGTTATACAAAATCGCAAGAAGCAGAGCAGGGTGAGCAAACTCTTCTGGCTTAATCCTGCCACGATATACCGCAACAGTTTTACCAAACTCATCATCAACATTCAAAACGCTAAAGTCTGGGTCCAGTCCTGAAGACGACTCAATCTGTCTACCCTCAGCAACGTCGCCACCAATAAAATACTTCATCCCCTTCATCGGACGCTCATAAATCCTCAATGGACCAGAACGGTCAGGGATAACCTGCGGCGAATAATGCACCCAAGAGAAAAGCCTGCTGTAATCATTGTTGCCTTTCTTATCAACAATGTTACCAACCATAATCGGTTCTTGTGTAAGCTTCAATCCCTCAGTAGCAAGATTATTACCAAAGAAGAGAGTCCCAACAGCCGCCCACGCATGCTCTGGTGTCGTCGGGTACTCTTGATCAAAGTCTACACGCACACCCTTGTAGGTATTCTTGATCGTTACTCTACGCCAAAAAATTTGCTGGACTGACAAATTGAAATTATTTGCAATCTCTTCTTCTGTAATTGATATGTCACCGACCTCATCAGTCTCGCAAACTTCTATATCTTCATTTAGGTAAATAAATTCCCCGCTCTCTTTATAACAATTCTCAGGAGGCTCAGCACTGTACTCTGGGGATAGATACCAGGGGAGGAATACCGGAGTGGTCTTTGTTAAGCCAGCTTCCTTGCCGGACATAACGCGGTCCCACTTCTTAAAGAACTCTCCCATACCCTGTGCCGTTGATTCATCTACAACGAAAGTATTGGGAGCAGATGGCATACCCGGCAGCAGGCTCTTATCGACCAACGCTGCACGCCCTTTAGGCCACTTCGGCTTCTCACTAAGATGGATCGCATGAACCATCTCAGAAGTACCAGGGTTGGGGCTATGTGCAGATTCGAACAGCATCTTACTACCGTTGCTCAGGACAATACGCTTGCCACCCTTTGCAACAATTGTCGGGATGTCCTGCTCTGGGAATAGCTTCTCAAGGTTCTCTAACCAGTTAATAATCATATCCCGCTTTTCATACATATGCGGGTCTTTATCAATCATGAAGAATGCAACAAAGTGGTCCTTCTGAACCATCATCCATACCCAGAAGGCAAGGATAGCTGTTGTCATTCCAAGCTGGCGTGCTTTAAGTAGGATGACTCTTACAGGGACACCCTTCAACCATAGGTCAATTATGACCGCAACGAACCTGATCTGGTGTTCGTTTACCTCAAAAGAACCATAACCACCAAGAGGATGCTTTGGATTCAGCCCAGCACGGTACATGATGGTACAAGCCATCTTGCAGAAGTAAACGTAGTCCTCTCGGCAACGCCTCCATCTCGCTGAGGATTCAGATTCCTTATCTGGAATAGCAATCTGTCTTGGGACAGATGCGGTCACACCGCTCTTAGTCCTGGTTACTCCAGCATCAGCAGATACTTTGCTCTCAATTATGTTAGTGATCTCCCTTGGAGTACGTCCAGTCTTAACGATGACAAGCTGAATTGCCTCCTGGTTAAGCTGTGCGTCACTAATCTCTTTATCTTCAATCCCGCTAAGAAGCTCCTTTAGAGTGTCAACTGCTCCTTGTGCAATCTCAAGGTCTTCAAGAAGTTGAGGAGTCTCGCCTCCCTCTTTAAGACGCAACTCAATCATCATCTTCTGGGCGGATGCCCTGATAAGCTCAGATGATAGGTTGGTCCTCATTCGCTATTCTCAAAAATATTCTCAAGCTCAATGTCAACGCCTAAGCCCTCATGCTCGGCATTTGCAATAATGCGAGTATCTACAGATAGTCTTCTATGTGCGACCTCTGTAACCTTATTGCCTGATGTCCCTACAAGTTGTTTTGGAGCAATGCCAAGCTTTCCACCATGGAGAGCATCGTACACCATCGCTCCTCGCAATGCATCGTCTGGCTTAACAAGCACTTCTCTCTGGACAAGATTTCCATTAGAGTCAAACTTCCTCTTGATTGTTTCACCCTTGATCACTTGCGCAAGACTGTCCGCAATAGTTCTTGGATTAACATTCAGCTCATCTTCAAGGAGCTGGAGAAGTTCGTCTTTGTAACTCATAAGCCACTCAAAAAGGTAATGGTCGTGTACCGAGATGGCGTCCCCAGTACACGACCATACGCAGATCTCGAAATCTACTTAATGGTTTTTAGCCTCCTCCATTCAGGGAGGCCCTCAACGTGACGCTAACCCTGCAGCCAAGCAGGGAAGGACCAACGCGTCTTCGGGTTAATGGTCGAGTATTAATCGACCTCCATGGCCATGGGGTTTGCCTTCTCTCTTATTCACCGTCGGCATCAGCGGTGGAGGCTCCTGACTACGAGTTGTCAGAAATTATTTAGGCGGACGCGAGTTCAGCCTTTAGTGACTTGACCAACTTCAAAGCGTCCTTGTGTGCCTTTTTAAGTTCCTTGTGCTCATTAGCAAGCTTGGCAGCTTTAGCTTTCGCCGCAGCAGTAGGTGCTCGGCTTGTGCGAGGACTATAGCCAAGCTCCTTGAGTGCCTTAATATAAGACGGCCCGAGCATCTTTGCTCCTTCTTTCAGCTCTGCTTCAGAAAGCTTGCCATGCTCAACATCAATGCCATTATCTTCCAGCAACATTAGAATCTGAATGTGCTGCTCAATCATGGCAAGGGCTTGGTAGTCCATTGTCACATTCGCCCATCGCCTTGCTGCCCGGATCAACTGCTCAAATACAATAGGGCCAAGCTGACGCCCACCGGACCGCAGAGGTCTCTTCTGCCTTGGAATGTGCAGAAGTCTGAGCAGGGGAACGACAAATGTTCTTGCCTCTTGTAGCTTACCGAAATTCATTTTATCAACCTTATTTTTCATCTTCTAATGTATGTGCATGCTCAAGTGGAAGCCACCTGTATTTTATTCTTCTCTTATCCGCAATGTCTACACGCTTCCTAATACTGGTTCCGTTTCCGTCATATACATGCAAATGAACGCGGCCAGTTGGTGTAACTACTGTTACGAAACCAAATAAATATGAGCTTCTGTCATACTCGTCTGTATAAAAGGCTACAACATCCCCGCGTCTTGGTGGAGGGAAGGTAAATTTAAAGTCGTCAATAAATACAACTTTCTCTTGTTCTTCGACTAACACGTCGTACATCCATAAATAAAAAGCGCATTTGCCTACAGGGAAACTAACATGGTATGCAAGCGGTGTACAAGTGTTAGTTATTTCCTTAGTAATTACAATGGCTTACATGGGGGATCTTTTGCAGATTGCTGTGTATGGTGCGGTGCATGCAGTGTGTTGGATGTTTACGATAGAAAATATTTTCTAATTTTCGTACTAAAAGGCTTTTTTATTGATTTTTTATATATTGTCGGTGAGGGTATAGGATAAGCAAAATATAGGGTGTTGGTGGTGGGGGAGCCGCAGAATGTACTGGCACGGATCGTGCAGGGGTGCAACATCCGTGCCAGATATCTGCCCCTGCCATCCAGCAACCCCAGACCAGCAAAGGCCGGCTGCCATCCGGCAGCCGGCCCGATCACTGGGAGGGGTTGCTACTCGCTGCGAGAGGCTACGAGCCCGTTGTAACGCACGCACCCATCGATGCTCTTACCATTGCAGGTGCCGATCGGCCAGGTGTGGGTGGCCATCGGCAGCCCCTTGAGCTTGCCGCCCATGTGTACAAGGTGCCTGCCAAGGTCCAGCCACGTAGGAGGCATCTCGCTAAGCAGGTACCGCTCCTTAAGCACCGCGTGGCGCTGATCACGCTCCTCCTGTTGATCGGCCTCACTGGTCTGATCGGCCTCCCAGCGATCCGCTTGCTCCATCTCCCAGCCACGCATAATCTGAGCGATCATACGGCGCTTAGTGATGTTGATCTGGGTGAGTACGATCAGCCTGTGATCAGCGTGCTGATCGGCCTCCAGAAACGCCTCGTAGTAGTCTTGGCTCGCTGCTGCGCCGGCCTTGCCACAGGCTCTCATGATGGCCTTGCCAGCACACTTGGGGGCCGGCTTGCGGCGCTCGCGCTCCTCCTGCCTCACTGCATCCGTGGCAGCAGTGATCGCGGCCTCCTGCTCCTGTTCCGCCTGCTTGATCTCTCCGGCTGCCTCCATGTAGGGTACCGTACCGCAGATCTCCTGCACCACCTTGTGGTCCTCTCCCTGCTTGATCAGCAGCCCGGCGATCCCTGCCATGGAGATCATGCCCATGGCAGCCATCGCCTCGGCCTCCTGCCTGCGCTGATCGATGCTCTTGCTCTCGCTCGCTGCCGTGTTGTTGGTCTCACTCATGCTGCACTTCCTGTGTTGTAGGTAGCTGAGTTGCTACCTGCACCCAGACTACACCACGCACCACGATCCGCCAAGCGAGCACATATATAGTCGCATGTATGCCCTGAGCTTGTGATCACGCGGATCGGCCACCATGGCCGATCTACAGCTATTTTCCACTTTTTTTGGGATCACTGCGATCACCCTTGGCACGGCATGCGATCAGCGGGGCGCGCGGTGATCGCATGCATGGATGTCCAGTGCAAGGATGTCCAGTACCCTCTACTGCCGGCCGCAAGAGAATTCTGTAGTAATGTCTTCACGAAACTGAAGGAGCGCCGCTGCTGACATCTACAGGGATGCTAAGAGCCCTGCGAAGTCAGAGGTGTAGTCAGGTGGCTACACTAACATCTGGAGCCCCAAACCGAGGTAGCCGGGCGCGAATTCTGCAACCAGAATTCGGTAGTAATTACAGGGGGTTGCTGGGTTGTAAGCCAGAAAACAGGGCTAAAACACCCTGCGTCGATGGTCCCAGGTCAACCAGCTTCCTACGCTACATCTGGGCCCTTGGTAGCTAAAACCTGGAATTCTTTTCTCAGTCACTTAACCCAGTTAACTATATAGAATCATTAAGGAAGTCTGGTTAGAGTATTCGTGTTGGGGTAGTAAGGAAACGTCTCAGATGTGGGAGCAGATTCCTAACCCCCTGTAATTGTTACCGAATTCACAACTCTTGACACGGCAACACCGATGCAACCAAGCCAGACTTCCATGCACCATAATCAACCAACGAATTCACCGCTTTCCAACGATATCAACGCGCCCCGCGCCAGATATCAGAGCACTCAGACATCTCTAAACGGGCGCTGTAGGTGATCGGCTCGATCGGCCTCCATGGCCGATCGACAGCGGTTTACAAAAACTTTACAGCTTAATGCTTTGGCTACATTTAGTCGCATGGTATTGTGTAGGTAATGCAAGAGCCTTCCGCGCACCCGGCGACACCTGCCCTCAGAAGTACCAGCTACACAAGGTATCACTACCCGTGTGTATCTGGTACTACTACTGTTCCGTCAAGAACAGTGGTGGTAATCAACACAAGAACACAGGACCACTAAGATGCCCAATTGCTTTACTCTCTCTCCGAAAACGGACAAGGATACTAAGAGCGCTCCCATCAAGTTCAACGTCATCGACGACAAGATGTGTAAGGACTTTGGTATCGAGCCTCACCGTAATCACTACTACTGTGGATGGTATGATGTGATTGGATGGCGGCTGGCCCATGGAGACAGCTTTGATGAGATTCGGGCTGAGTTTCAGGGCCGCATTGATGATCTCCAGCCTCTTGATGATCTGTGCTACCTGAACAAGATGCTGAAGATCGTGAGCTACCTTGATCAGAACTACATTTCCAACGCATGGTATGGACGCTAAGAATAGACGCCAAAGCATCGGGAGCGGCCTGATGCTTTGGAGCCTACACTTAGGTAGGAACAACACAGGAAAGGAGTAACAAGATGGCGTGGACTGTTGGATACAAGATCGTAGAGCAATCAGGACTGCTCGAATTCAAGCTCGTGTCTACTCACGATACTTTGGCAGAAGCCAGGGCATCGATCAGTAAACTGGAAGCAAAGTACACTGACAATCACTACTACATCAGCACCCCTGATTACAGGCCTGAAGTGAGGCTCCAGTATATGTCTCGCAAGATGAGAGACGCATACAATGCACTGACAACGGAGTGGCAGTCTGCCGCCGATGTCATGGACAACAGTGAAGGGTGGCTTGCTGGTTCTCAGCAAGAAACATGGTCAAGACATCCTCAGCCCTGTTGCAAGCGCTACCTCGCTTCTCTGGCTGCGACTGGTACTGTAGAAAAGCGTAGGGCAAAGGAAATCCCTGGAGTTCATCGAGCAGGGAAGGCCCACGGAAACTGTAACTACTACAGACTTTGGACCAACATTCGCGAGAGCTAAGAATAG